>Ga0210059_1000552_pt1 | contig 48656 bp, 25 predicted proteins | sample Ectturendosymbi2_FD_188042 | JGI IMG/M metagenome (GOLD analysis project Ga0210059, IMG submission 188042) | Ecteinascidia turbinata endosymbiont from Florida, USA - Sample 2 (SPAdes) (version 2) | ecosystem: Host-associated > Tunicates > Ascidians > Unclassified | place: Key West, Florida...
AGGTGGTACCAAGGTTGAATGAGCACGATGACGTCATATACTTTACGGTTTTAACACGGGCCCCTACAACAGCGATTTGACCCCCCTGGCCCAATGTGCTAGTTTCGCCACTGCCTACAGACCGCTCAAGAAATCATGGAAAGACTTAACGATGCTATCACAAGTACTAACGGCAGATATGGGATTTATGCAAGGAGTTCACGGCGCGATATTTCGCGACAAAGTACGCAGCTGTGAAATTCGTAAAGCCATAAATGTCGAGACACTTCTACAAATAGAGAGATCTTCGCTACGCTGTTTCGGCCATGTGTTCAGAATATCCCAGGAAAGATCGGCGAGGCAAGTCCATCCTTTTTGCTACACCTGCTGGGCTTGGGCGTCGGAAGGGGGAAAGGTGGGGTTTGCCCCATGGTTTTTGAAATTTGCCATCTGACTATTAAATTTTTAGCAAAAACGTTATTGTCTTAGTTTCGGGAGAGAAAAATGTAATTTCGCCACCTTTTCCCCCTAGAGAAGTATTTTTGCTACCTCTGGAAAATCCACTATTGCCCTCCCTAAGAAAAAATCCTTCCAACGCCCATGCCCACCTAAATGTGCCCAGATGTAGACCAAGGAACAAGTTGCGTGATTACATCTTCGATATTGCTTGGTCCCTTCTTGATGTGGAGCCAGCAAAACTATCTGAAATTGCTGAAAACCGTGAGGCATTTCGAGCCCTCCTACGATTGCAGCCTCCACACTTCCCAGAAAAAAAGCGCCTGAAAATGAATGAACGTGCGTACTGTAAACAGATAAATGAATTCTGCGTGGAGTATGGTAGTTTGTTTGCGTTTACACGCTTTGTCACGAATTCAAGAACTTCTAACGACATTAAAAAAGTTCATTATAAAAGGAGTAAACATTAATCCACTCTACGCCCATCTCAATGTACGAAACATAAAGTCTCCAAAAACACGCTTACTTTGTTATCCTTTTTTCCACATGCAAACCACTAAGTAGTGGTAAACCCGCTGGCAGTGGATTCAAACATTACTAAGTTTTCAGTTTTCACCAAATTGTCAATTGAACTGCCTGTATTTTTTACGGTTAGTGTCAATTAATATCCGAAACTTAAAGGATTTTCCTTGCGGTACAAAATGCAGCACTTGGTTGCTATTGACAGTCTGTGATGAAGACTTACAATCAAATCTGCTCTTTCTTATTTCCTTTAGCTTGATAAAAATTGTTACATTTTGCTGACTCTTCTGCAGTGTGGAAATATTGTTTAGATACGATTCGTGTACATTAATTTATCCAGCTGCAAGGTAGTTTTTCGAATACATAATTCGCTAACAGCAAAACATTGTAAACATATATTGCATTTTGCGCTTTGTCCAAATGTGTTTTTATCCAAAAACTTAGATGTTGCCGAAATCTTCTGCCACCAAGTGGTCATGCAATTTGAGTAGCTGTGGACAAATTAATTTCAAAATCCTTCTTTCCTTCGAAAGGTAGTTTTATTAACTGGTTTGGTTACTTGTGATGTTTTGGCTTTGACTTTTTTCTATCAAGCTAATATGATTTGCTTCGACGTAACATCCCAGTCAGACTGTATGTTTACAGATCACCATCGTTTATTTACAAATTTTGTAGAAAACGTAAGATAAACAACGACGAGTTGATATATTCCAAATCTTCTGCTTGAATAAAACATTCATTTAAAAATACACCATTTTACTGTTCCGCGTACAATCAAGATACATCCTGTATCTACAGCTTTCTGCAAAGCTTGATTTTCAAAGGGTAAAAATGAATGTGTGAAGAGCCCCATTAGCACGAATTAACAAAACAGTTGGATTTGCGAAAGAAAAAACAGCAACAATAATACATAACCGCACCACATGAGATGCCCTACCACTTCATGGCCCAGGTGTGCAACTCAAAAACAACCTTTTTTCATATAGTTGTATGTCTATTTTATATCAATTCATTGAAATCCAATGCTCATTTCAACTAAAGTTTTCAGTTATTCAGCAAAAGAGAGATGCGTCGTTCAGGACTGTCGAAAAAAGAATATGAATGTTCTTACGTGTTGGTATAAATAAAGTATATTGTAGCTACCACTGTGGCCAGTTTACAGTTTCAACTAAAGAGAAAGGTTAGAAAGCACTATATTTTTTAACGCTAATTTGATTTATTTCTACTTATATACCTATAACACCCGTAGAAGAAGCAAACAATTCTCTTACGAAGATTATCTCCAAAAATGAACTCAATCTCCATCGAATTTGCATCGCGGTCATAATCAAATCAAACTTTTTTTATAATGGGTGTGCGTAAATCAAGAAAGGGTTATGGCAAACCGAAGAGGATTTCTTTTTTGTTGGGTTTTTCTTTTCCTCTTCGTCTGGAACCTTGCGGTCCATGACAATTAAACGTCATGGCCATTTGTGCCCGACAAGAGTAACCTCTTTGCAATTGGCCATTAATCCCGCAACCTATACATCGGACTGCGACAACACGTCTAGCGGTCGGCACAACCTTCACCATGGAAACATCAATCTCACGTAATTTATGGGGCACCTGACTAGATAACCTCTGTGTTTTTCGGTGCCCCGGCGTTTCTTTTCTGTTTTAGCGAGTATATCTAGCGCAATTAATTCAGTATTGCCAAATAAATCTATCTATCCATATAGTGATAATGAGGAACACTGGATGAAAAATTTCGAATTTAAGATTATCAAAATAAGGAGGTTGTCCATAATATTGTACATACGCAACAAAGAAACCTTCAACTGGACTGCACAAAACCTTCGACTAGGTTGCAAGCGGGCTGCGGGTCGGACATAGCCGCTTTTAGACCCACTTTAAACAATTTTAGCATTCTGAGTAAAGCTTCGTTTGAGTAAAAGTTACATAGAAGAGTTAGGAAAGAAGAACTGACAGCACCTTGTGATATTTCTTCCTTACATTTTTTCAAGGTGAAACAGATATTTGTTATTTGTTTCAGGGCAAATGATTACAAAGTCAAACGTCATTCTGCGTTATCCACAAACCTTGCTGCATGTAGTTTCGTTGAGTCTTAGAGGTTTGCTATACACGTCGAATATTCGATAAAGCATTGTTGCTTCTCATACTTTTCCTTCGATGCCAACTTCGAAAGATCCGTTTTCGTATGTGGCTATCGGCGAAGTGGGCGTAGCAGGCGATTCTTGCAGCGATTGGCGGCAGCATTTGCAGCATCGACACCACCCGAAAAGTCTCAATATGACTCGATCCCACCAGCGAAGAGAGTGCATCCAGAGAGGTAACCAGTCCCAAGAACGAAGGCGCACGGGAAGGATACTTGGCCTCTTTGTCTGAAGAACGTTGATGACAATGATGACAAGCACAAAGACTATGACTAAGATTATGACCGTTGCCAGGAACCACACAGGTGTAAACGAAAGGCCGAGGACGATCAGTGGTATTATGAAAAACACAGAAGCCACATAAACAATGGAGAACCAGCGGTATTTTGCCGTAATATTGCCCAAGCCTCTGGCGGCACGTAAAGGAATTTTTCGCATGAACGGAAGTGGGTACCAAAGCAAAAATCCGCTTAGGTTGAAAAAGAAATGACAGAATGCGATTTGTAGAGAGTTGAGATCACCCGTCGCCAGACCAGCCAGTAAAGCTGTAAACGTTGTTCCCAAGTTGGCGCCAACAGTCACACAGAACATCCTTTTCAGTTTCACCACTCCGACTCCGACCAGAGGTGTCATGGTGGAGGTCACTACAGAACTGCTCTGAATCAGCATTGTGACGCCGCAGCCGATCAAGATTGCGACGTACCCTGTAAAAGCGAGAGGACTTTACGATTTTCTAATATGGTTCATAAACTGCACGCCTTCTAGTATTCAGCTTGAAACGCAGACTTTTGAGTAAATTTAGTTCGGTTCTGTTGCTGATAAATGCCAAAGTTACAAGAAGAAAAATCTATGATTAGTAAGTAGAAGCAGTTTAAAAAACAATTAGAAATCTTAATTTCCGATGTTTCCCTTTAGAACAAAATTTATTTTAAAAAAAAATTTGGTTGCAATGTTGCCTTTTATAACAAGAGTACATAAAGGTTTTAAATTTATTGAATCTATGCGCGCTTATGGAAGGTTTTCACGTTAAAAAAATGATGCAGGACATTCAATGTAAGAGAAGCAGCACGATAGCAGCAATGAAAAAACAACGGTTAAACAATTAGGCGGTATCCGTTTTTTGTGAGAAATCTGTTTTGGTTAGAGATGATTTATTCAAAGTACTGACCGACTGTAGCTAAAATATGATATGAGGAAGCAATCACATGCACAAAAAATCAAACCTTCAAATTAATGATTTCAGCAAAGAGTTCATAAAACTTTGTGGATGAGCATATTACTTCGAAAAAATGGGTGCAAAGCAATAATTCACACAATTGGAGGAAGAACTACAATCACCTAAGCTGATCCTTTAAAATGTTTCACGTGAACTGTGAATTTTTAAAACAAATTAATCTACTAACCTGAAAGCCATCCGAAAGGCGACGGAAAATTGGTATTGACCGCTTTCTTGATTGCTGTTTTCAAGCCTCCCTTTAGTGATGAGGTAAGGATTTTGACCATTCCAAGCAAGCTGCCAATTAGCACGATCATGCTGATGGCAAAGAGGAAACCTCCTACAGCCGATTCCGACCAGCCAGAATTCGCGAATAGAAAGTCAGAGCTATCGCCTATATAATGTATTGAAATGCTCATTTATACATAACTTCGATGAAGTAAATTAACCGCTCTTTACTGAATGATAAGGCAAGAAACGGAATATTATTTTTTATAACTTTGACGTATTGATGCAATAGGAGAAAAACAAGGCGATCGTCAAAAAAGTCCTAGCTAACAGCACAGCGCGCGTTTCCTGCGTCCACACACTACGATCATTTCTAATAAACCTGTTAAATGATGGTGTGATGTCGGTTTTGCAGGTAAGCTAAAATGTAAAGATTCTTGTGGTTTGGTAACGTCTCTAAATCACCAATCTTTGTTTTTTACAGCACGGTTTTATCTCAATATTTTTTTAATATGATGACCTAGTGATGTTTGGGATTTCATTAAAAATTTTTGTAGATAGATTTTTGCGAAACACCTATTTGAGAAAGGTAAAATCATAGTAATGTCGAACTGTTGCGTCTTACGTTTTTCAATTTTTTAACAATTTAGGGCATAGGTAGACATTAGAAATTATACAGTGCATTGCGAAAATCTCAGGAATACAGAATCAGAGCTTCAAAGACGTAAGAAAAAGTTGACCTTATACAGGAAATAATGGAGATTTCTCTTTGATGATAGGTCTAATGAGCTGCAGAGCTTTACAAAAATATTAGAACGAAAACAATTTTTTGAGCTTCATTTGTTCACGATTTTTGCAGAGAGAAACAAATCCTGCTTGGCATTTCAGGTACTTACATTTTCTCACCCCAACTTTGACAGTCTGATTGACGAGGGTCACGTTGTCACCAGCCAAAGTTTTGTTTACTTCTATCGTAGCTTTCGTTTGTTTACACCAAACCTGGACCAAAATATAACGCAAGAATGTTCTTTCACGGATATTTTTGGTTACTTCCAAAATGAGTGGAGACGAAAAAAACTAAAAACTGTAAAACGCATAATATTTTTTAAAATTTCAGCTAAAGCTGAAAGCGCACAAGTAAGGTGTGTTATCAAGAAAATAACCGCGAGGTGTTTCAAAGCCCAAACGTTTGTTTTAATGCATGGATTGATAGCGCTTTATTCTGTTTTATAAAATGAAACTTTAGCCAAAATCTTTTCATATTTGTAAATGTTTATTTTGATTAAATGCAAAAATAAATGAAAATTGATTTTGAAACTGGAAATAATATTTTCTGAAATTAAGTATATCTTATGAAAGGGCACAAAATAAACATACCATATCAAAACTTTGCAAATTGCCCATTTTGCTGTTTGCATGGAGAACATGATAGAAATTCTCTGTTTTAAATTAATCACGTCATCTGGACATGCAAAATTATTTTGTGCAAACGATCTACAACTTTCAAATAGCTTGTGAGGACTCTCATTCCAAAAATTGCTTTGGACTTCAATTTAGCTATTCTTATGCTCCAAACCAACGGTACGCACTTACAAATAAGGACAATCTTTTCTAAACATTCTTTAGTTGTCGAATCAATTCATCGCACGTGAAATAAAATCAAAGTCACAACCAAAGGATATAATCAATGCGTATGAAGAAAAAAACGACGACTATTTCGCAGAAGACCGATGTACAGTGTCGAAAAATACATGTTCAACTTTATTCATTTTGTTGGAAAAACCGGGAGGACATGCTTTTATCTCCTTTTAAAAACGTTTAGATTAAGCTTTATTGCATAAAAGTTTGTTTTACAGAGATTTACAGATATACCTGATCAGTAACCTTTAAACGCTATAAGAGTCAGTAAATCATGGGTGCAATGTAACCCAAAATTTGATTACGTTGTCCTGGGACATGTGACAACCGTTATTTCCGGACCAAATTAATTTTGAATGCCTGACGTTCATTTTAAATTACTTTGGCAACAAAATCATATCTATGCAGCGAAACATTCATAGCATCCAAATTTTATACACTGCACCCCCAAAAAGAGGATTTCTTAGAGGGGAATTTTTGTCTGTGCGTGGTAAACATGATACGAAGAGGCCCTTTAAGTTCTTCTGACATTTAGTGGATGAAAATTAAGTATATGTAATTTGGACCAACGCCACCTAGGGTATGGTAGGATGTTTCAAGCTGCCGTACCAAGTCGTAAGAAAAAGCTCTTGAGTGAAGGGGAGACGCAGACATTAACTGAGCAATGCCTTTTTCTTCCTTAGTGTGTCTGGGGCTGATGGATGGGCGTATTTGAAGTTGTTACAGGTCTCTTGTGGTTTCATGCTTGAGTTGTGGGAGTGCACTGGAGTTCAGCTGTAGCAACTCAAATAGCGAATTTGCTTGAAAGCTGACAGGGCGTTTTCGCTGATAGCTGATAGCTGGCCATATCTGATGTGCGTGCACTCTGCACATTATACAAGCTGACATGGCCGATTAAGTATATTAGTTACAACACAAAGGCTCAAAAAAGGAACTTCATTTCACTGTTGAAAATCTTAGTGGTCACAACAAAATAAGCATTGTTTGCTACAGGAAGTAATATCGAAAAAGAACTTTGTTTGTACTGTGAGACCTGCAATAATTAACGAAGATTGCATTTCGGTGATTGTTTCAAAAAATACCGCACTGTCGAATAGCACAAGGAATAAAACCTACGCTTTCGCTGTCATGAAACAAACATGAGCTTCTTTACTGTTTTGCTTTTTAGTGGTACAACTTACATACTTTAAGTTTTATTATAAAGTAAGCACTTCAAAAGCTACGGAGGGTCAAAGGAAAGACGGTAACCAACTGCAAATGCGACGCGTCGCGACAAACAAACAAAGGCCCGAGTTACGGGCATATTGCAGACGGCCAAATGCTCTCAGGGAAAAGCTAATTCTTGCTTTTCCAAATGAAAAACGTTCTTCAGCTCAAAGAGTAGAGCCATCTACTTCAACCTTTGTAGTGACTAATTATTAAAAAAACATTTTTCAACGTCTTTGTTACAGACTACCGATCTCAATAAGCGATCCACTTCTGCAATGGCGTTTGAAGTCACACAGAAAGATTGCTTTTCTTCTGGGAAAATATTTTGCGAATGTCTCGAGAATGTTCGTGCAATGAGCCATCTGTCCACGCGACCAATTAGAACCAGTGTTGCCAGGTGGTTGTCACGTAAACCTGCTAAATCACGTCACGAAAAACTGCTAGATCCTGCTAAAAACCGTGTCACAAATTTTCAGATGAAAACTGCTTAAAATAGTGAAATTCTGCTTAAAAAACTGCTTATTTTGAGGTGTTTAAATTCGTAAGGCTATGTATCAATTTTTGGTCTTGCGCTCACTATCAATTGACCAGACATTACATTAGGCCAACGACTTCCTGGCGTAACTGAACCACCTGGAAAAATGATGTGTTGTGGGATAAAAATATATTCTGCCAATCATGTAGTCTTTGAAACCCAATGCGCTCACTAAGCACAGAAGCAAATCATTTAGGTTTCAACAATCATTTAGGTTTCAACATTTAGTTACTTGTTAGTATGATACCAGGGTTTTTTAAGGCATTTTAGGGACCCGATTCGGGTCCCTAGAATTGAAAATCGGGTCCTTACAATCAGAGAAAATCATCATCGGATCCCTAGAATCAAAGAAAACCGGGTCCCTAGAATTGAAAATCGGGTCCTTACAATCAGAGAAAATCATCATCGGATCCCTAGAATCAAAGAAAACCGGGTCCCTATAATCAGAGAAATCGGTTCCCTACAGGATCACATCGGGTACCTAACATTTTCATTAAAAAAACCCTGATGATACTAATGATGCAACTTATCTGCTTGAAGCAGCTTCGCGGCGTCATAATAGAAACTCCAATTGGTAATAGCAATGGTATATTTATGCATCCAAATGATTGAAGGCAGCTAGTTGTGCCTGGTTGTCCTTGTGTTGCCCAATATAAAGCGTCAGAAACAAGGTAAAAATTTTTTTGATGAAGAAGGTGTAAAAGTTTTCATCTCTAAAATCTGTTGGAACAAGTATTTGGCCAGGAATTTGTCACCTGCTTAACCTGCTGAACGGTTTTTAAAATCTTGCTAAAAAATAAGGTAACTGCAAGACTGATAATTTTACAGCTAACAGTGAGAAAAATGTGCTAGATTTAGCAGCAAATCAGCTGAAATGGCAACATGTCACCAACAAGTCATCTAGTTACAGTACTGTAGGCTACTTGTTATTATGACGCAATTGTATGCTTGAAGCAGGTTGCTTGCGTCGCAATAAAAACTCGAAATGATTGAAGCAGTTTGAACTTGGCCCTGGTGTTGCCCATTTAAAAGCGTCGTCAAGAACACAAAGTATTTCTTGATGAACAAGGAGGAAAAGTTAAAAGATTACCACCAAAAACTGTTCATACAATTTTTTTATCAGGAACTTGTTGCCAGCTAAACGTTTTTCAAAATCTTGCTAGAAAACCTGCTATCTGCTAGATTGAAAAATTTCCAGCTAACAGTGAGAAAAACCTGCTAGATCTAGCAGCAAAACAGCTAAAATGGCAACAGTGATTAGAACGGTAGTTTTCAACTTTTTCATGCAGAGACCATTTTGCAACTCAATTTATCTTATCCACCCCCTTCCGAAAATTTCCAGCCAGGCGTATGTAATGCAATTGTGTTTGCACCAGGGTTGCGGAGTTGGAGTCGTAAGGAGTGGAGGTTTTGGGTGGAGTCGGATTCCTAACAACACTGGGAGTCGGAGTCGCATTTTTTTCTCCGACTTCGATTCCAGATGTCCAATTGGATCATTTTTTAAATCACACTCTTAAATTGGGAATTCCCGTCGAAATGGTACAATTTCTTTTGAAACTTTTTTTGAAACAGGGATTCCTTGCTGTCCAACAAGATTTCCATTGAGTTAAACGGACAAATTTCATTCCCTTTATGTTAAGGAATCGGAGTCGGGAGTCGGAGTCGGAAATTTTGGAAAGGTCGGAGTTGGAGTCGGAGTCGAATATTTTACCTCCGACTCCGCAACCCAGGTTTGCACAATAGAAATTCATAAAGACCAAAAGAACAACTTACGATATCACAATGTTGAACAAAGACTCATTTATTAAATTCATGCACAAGGCAGCATCAATAAGAGAGACCCGTGACGTATGCAAATTACCGTACACAGGGTCGTCGCCAGCGGGGGGGCCAGTGCTGCCCGACCCCCCCATTTGAAATCGGTGCCCCCCCATTTCACATTTGGCCCCCGGTTGCTACATACATCCAATACTGTATTTTAAAAATGTGTCCCCCCCTTCTGGTTTTTCGCCCCTCCTTCTGGTTTTTGGCCCCCCCTGCTGCTAAATCCTGGCGACGGGCCTGACCCTACAGCACAATCCATTGAAAACTAGAATGTCTCCATAGTTAGCTACCGCAATCCGATATTTAATTTACGAGCACAGCACATTCTCACGTAACAAAGTAATTCGTGCGTTGCCAAACACAAAAGTACTGTAGTGGTCATAATCATACGCAGTGTTGCTAGTTTGGCTTTTGTGAGGTCAAATTTGTAATTTTGGGTTTTTTTTCAACTTCTTCGGCTTTTCTACGTTTGAAAAAAGGCCAAATAAATTTTGACTTTTTTGGTCTTTTCGGCATTAGATTTTTTATACATCAATTTGCAGATTTGAAGATAAATTCGGCAGATTTCTGGTCACTGACAGATTTCTAGACACTGTTTCTGGACACAGAATGATAAAATTTTATTGGAAACTCGATCAGCACGGAAATTCATAATTTGGTTTTGTTGGTTCATGCTTTCAGGTTTGCAGTTTCAGGATACTTTTTATCAAGACCAGAAGTTTCGAGAAGTGAATTGGAGTGCACGTTGATCCTTCCATGTATAAAATATGTATATATTGCTTTTTGAAAGCACTTTTGGTTGTTCAAAAGTGTCAGGTATTTTTCTTGTATTTGGCTTTTTTGGTGCTATTTGACTTTTTTATGGTTGATCTGGCCTTTTTTGCTTATGACTATAATTGGCAACCCTGTGGTTCCATGTACGAAATATTAAATACAGAGATAATTATGAATATTTTTATCAGAAGCTCTCGTAACCCCAAGAAAAAAGGCAAACAACCCCCATGGGGTCGCGGCCCCCAGGTTGCAAACCATTAAATTAGAAATTTGAAGGACTTTGATCCTTCCATGTCCCAGTTTGCTGTGGTGTAGCCTAGTTTTGAACATCCATCCCGTAACGTTCCTGACATTCGGAGAACATCAAGAACAAAAGTTGAGATGGGAACTATGCTGAGTTTTACCTGAATCACGCTTGCTTCGTCTTCTAGAGGTATCTTTGCAGCGATCTTCTTTTGAACAGTCTTGTTGACGTGTATAATATTCGCCACGACAGGATTGGTGATAATCTGCCATAACAAACCTTGTGGGCAGTACGCAGTGGTGTGACAAAACTATTCATGTACTTGGGTTTAAAAAATTTTAGATCAACGGTCGCGCTCACCTTGAGAAACTTAGGCGCAGTCTCCGTGTTTGTGTCTCCAATCGACCGGATGACGGCGCCAGAGACCGCTTCCAAATATCCTGTGATTACTTCAAGTGTGAGTAGAACCAGCACAGAGAGGAAGTTGAAACAGTCGTGTATAGTTGCTCCAGCAAAAGCCCTGAGTTCGAATGAAGAATATTTCCATGGAGTAATAGAAATAAGTATTTACACAGTTACAGAAAATGAGTTCAGAGAAAAGGTGCGGATATGTTCTCTTTTCACTTGAACAATAAAAGAAAGCGTCAAAAAAGACAAATTTTGATTATTGTAAAATAGTAAACCGCCTTACCTTTTAAAATGATCACGATTTACAGATAAGGTAAGAGCGACTCCTGTGTTGGTGACTGATGTTCCGATGTTCGCCCCCATCACGATGGGAATTGCTTTATTAACGCTAATAACTGAAATGTATGTGCAGTCGTACTTTGTTGAACATCACGTTCCAATTTAACATCTCATAATAGAAGCTTCCACATCTTAAATCGTGCCGATTATCTAGCTGCTTCAATATCATAATCTCTAAAGTGTAGAATTACTTTTTGGGTTGCAATTTTTCTCTTAACTTACTCACTGACGCCGGCATATTTTTAAGTCTGAAAAGGTTGTTAGCATAAGCAAAAATATGACATTTTCACAAATTTCTTCTGATACTTGTTTACCAAGAAAATAATCAGGTATAAGATTATTTTTAGTCAATAGCACCATCGAAGAAACAGTTTATTTCAAATGATTGCTTGTTGCATAATTCATGGTTTTAGAGCAGCTATGTCCAGCCCAAATGGCTTACTGGGCCAAAAATCATGTCGCTATCTTAACCAAGGCCGCACATTTGATGACATATTAATGAGGGCCGCACATTGAATGGCTTAGATCTGAGCAAACCAAATTTAACTGAAGCCATTACACTGAAAGCGTTCGAATCCTAATTGCAATGCTTACAGACGTGATAAAGCGGCACTGAGAGGACACCTGCATCAAAAATGTCAAATTCAAGGTTATCAAAATAAAGAAAGGTTGTTTGTATGTAGGATATTTTTACTACTGCGAAAACCTAAACTGGGCCGCACATAGCTGTTTTAGAGTAATCTTTTAGAAATGCCATGTGCTAAGTGAAAATTTACTTCCAGAGGCCACCATGGCAATCACAATCGAAGTGGATGTAGAAGAACTTTGAATCACAACAGTTACAAGGATTCCGATGATCAAACCAGTAATAGGGTTGCTCAAGAAAACGTTGCTTGTAAAGATTTCTCCAGCAACACGTCCAGCTGTGGAAGAAAGCAAACAAACCGTAAACGTATTACTTTCTGTAGCAAGCTGTTGTGCTTTTATTATTTGCTTTAAGTCTAAGACAAACAACCAATTGCTGTTTTATATTGAGTGCCACTTGGCTCCCTCAAGGAGACTGACAATCCATTAGCGGCCCTGCTGAACATACTATCTAAGAGTTAATTCCTATTGGAATGTCCAAGCTAGTGTTACATCGGAGTGAACATCTGAAGATTAAGTCCTGTTAACCCTTTGAAGGGTAACGTTTTGCATCACATTTCTCAAAACTTGTTTTGTTTTTAAACAGTGGTATCAATCAGTGGACTTATCTTAATTGCAAGATTTCGTAAAGATGCAAGAAGTTAGAGACATCAAACAACCCAAGCATAAATTGCCATTTTGTGAAATAGCGTTGAGATGCTTCTTACCAAGAACGTTCAAAGCTGCTGTCATCATCACCAACGAACAGACGAATAAATATAGACAAGCAATCAGCAAGATGACTTTTATAATTCCAACAGCAACAGTCTTCAATCTTTGCTCCGTAGTTTGGTCTCTCCATGGCGTTGATGTGTCCTCTGAAACGTCATTTAATTGTTGGAGAGAGTAGCACGACATTTGTTTGCATTTTCGTAGTGAAAGCGTTTTCGGTATTTAGTCATTACTCGGCACAAACATCTTAACACTTTGCTAACATTGCATTTGACATAAGTTGAAAGCTGTTCATATGAAAATTCTGAGCCCTGTGGTTGTCTCGCAGTTCACAAACAAAAATAAATCAAAAGCTGTAAATGTTTTAGGTTCAGCAGTCTGCGCAGGTCATTGTTGTTTTTTGCGCTGACGTTGACTATAAATCAAAACGTGGAAAAATTAGAAGATTTCTATTGTTCTGCAGTTGCTTTTTCAGAAACAAGGGCGAAATGCAAAAAGATGCAGCGTAATCTCTAGTAAAATTTTGCAATTTTGCAATTTTACAATAACTGCATTTTGTAAACGCGTGCACCAGAAAAGGCTTTAATACCTCAATAAGTTAAAGTTTTTGCGGTTACATCTACTCGCATTTTTCAAGTGATCTGGACGCTTGCTGTGTTCTTTGCTCGCTTGGCAGAAATTTTCCGTTGTGCCTGAAGCGAAGTTTGCATCGTCAGCGGAATTCCAGCTTTACCCACAAGCACGCCGGCAGTATCACCTGGACTGCGTTCAAGCGTGGCTTAAGAAAAATTTGCTGATCAGCCATTTCGTTTGAAAAAGGATCAGAACAGTCAAAGACAAGGACTCCTCTGCCCTCATGGCAGTTTATTAGGTTGCACACAAAAAGGGCAAGATTTGCACTGATAGTGATACAAGGTACTGGAAGCAATATGTCTGTAAATAGTTTTGGCTAACACTATGTTGACCCATCGACAAGGCAAAACAGTTTCTGCATAGTGTGCGCCGTGAACAAGTTGAAACCTGTACCAGCAGCCATCAAAGGTAACATCTTTCAAATTCCAAGCAACATGCGTGCTGTTTTAGCACTGTACTCATCATTTCTCTGCCTTAGAATGAAACTATCAAGTCAACATTTAAACAAAAACTATTTTTGTTGCTTCGCCCAAAAAGTGAAGGCAACTGTAATCGTTGTAGATATATCAACAACAGAAAAATTTTAGTGGAAGCCTAAATTGAAACTTCATTTGAATCTGGCGTGGAGCTTGTTTTGGGTCAACAAATCCAGAAATCTAATTTCTACTGAAAGGCTCAAGGTATGTTTATCATGAGCCGAACAAAATATGCATGTTGAAACAGATGATTGCTTGTGTCTTACAACAACGCGAAAACCGCAAAGTTCGTGTAATCGTGAAAGAGCTCTGTCAATGCAAGTGAGTTTAAGAATCATTTGAAAGAACCACTGAGCTGCAAAATTTAGCAATGCAATAGCAATTTGCATACTTGAAAATTAATATAAAGTTTGATTATTTCAACAAAAAATGGTTTCAACAATCCTGTTGAAAAATGATGAGTCATTTTGGTTCCGCAATATTTAAAGTAATTGTTTAATACAAAGCATGCTATATTTGGAATCAAAATTTTTTAAACCATACTCCGTAGGCAACGTGCAAATTTTCAACTCGCAAAGAATGTGTCATTGAAAACAAAGCAGGTGTTTTAAAACTCCGCAGGTCTTTTTTCACAGCTTTGAAGTAAATAGGAATATGTAATCGGTATTTAAAGTTGACTTCTGTTTTTCCAACAAAAGCATAACATATTGAACAAAAACATGACACCTTAAATTTTTTGTAATTGAGTAGACATTTCCTACAAAAATACGAAATCAAATTGAAAAATTTTTTTTTCTTAACTGTTGTTTTTCGGGCGGGCCATGACAAGCAGCAACGGCTTAAAAATCACCAGGAAGTAAGCTCAACCTACTTGTTGTGAAGTTTAACCTCTTATCAGATCCAGCTCAACCCAACTGGTTTCATACCGCTAAAACGACATCTACAAAAGATGTGTCTGCATCCTCTTTGCATATAGCATTTGTTGTGTCCAAATAAGTTACACACCGGCTAAGATGTAAGTGGTGCAGATGGTTTAGCGTGGGCCTTCGCAGCTGGTAGATTGTGTGCGATTCCCGGCAGGGTCATAACGAAGACTTGAAACACGGGTCTTGCGACCTGTACCCAGCCTGGTGGCCGGTTGCAAGCAAGCGGAGATGCACGCCGTAGATCAACGGTTCCCCCGCGGTGCTGCCATTGACTCGCAACTAGTGCAGCATTCACTGCGAAAACAGCTGTTGCGATCGGAAATTCCGAGCGGCATATGCGCAAAGCTTCGCACTGTGGCAGCAAGCAACAATAGAGTTAACATGCCATGATCACTCTTCGCGCACGCTATTGTTACTTTCAATCGTTGACATCGTCAGTATCACCAGAGATTACACGCCACGATCACTCTATTATTGCTTGTTCGCGCCACGTGTATTTACGGTGTTGTTCTTCACGCACATCCCGTTCGTGGTGAATCACACAATCAACGCAACACCACCGGAGAGGTTGCAACACAGCCACGTGGCCCACGGCGCAAGCAAGCGGAGATGGGCGCCGCAGATCACAAGTGGCACTTCGAAAGTAGTACAAAAGCGAAAGTGGTAGTGTTATGTATTTTCAATGAAACAAAGAGTTTGTTGCAATTTGTTTTTATTACGCTGCGCCAAATTCAAATTATTTAGCTTAGACAAACGCAACAATATTGGTTAAACATTACCATGTGTTTCTTTCTTCATAGTCTCACCAAAATTTAATTTGAACTGAATTCTACCTTTGATAACTTTCCCTAAATTAACCGGTTAGAGTACATGCTTCGTTTTTACAGTAATATCTGCAGGCCCGAACATTTAAATAGCGTGGAAACTAGTATTGATGATTTTGAAAGATTTAAGAAATAACGATATTGAAGTTTTTTATAAAAAGAGCAAGTTCTGCATACTAAATATCGGATTTGAAAAAGGTAAACGAAACGCAAAAAAGAAGTGCTCAAGTCAAAACGTTTCAGTTTTGTTTTAGAGAATCTTTTTATGGATATTTTTTATAAGAATACTGTGATTTGTTTTTATTGCTTGATTTATGTAATGCACTTTCACTGAAAATGCAATAAAAATTTCGACTACATCAGATATGTTGTGGCGCCTCAAAATGACATTAACATGCTCTTAAACCCCGGAAAGTCAATCTTTGTTAAAATTCGACATAAAATATTTCAAAACCTTTAGAAACCATGACTGTGGACGATGATGACAACCGTCATTTGCAAGATTGCAATATGTTTTTAGCATAAAATACCTTCTTCATCTTCCCAGATATCATCATCAAACGACGTTTTCGACTTCACTTCTTCTTTCTTTGACATTGTGCTTCATTGGCAGTAAAACACACAATTAAAAATTGTTTTCAGGTCTACCGCTCTACAGAAATTAGTGTGAAAATTACATTGCATTAGATTTCATTACGATCGACTCTGCATGAAACGATTTTAGGCAGCGAATCACTGAAGTCGATAAAACACCAGGAGTATAGATGCATTGTGCATAATCAAATTTAAAAGTCATTGGTTTCACAGCAGCATTCCTGAATATCACCCGGCTGTATTTGACGCTTCCTACTGTCTCTGAAGCTCCCTTTATACTGCAGGTTGAGCTGTTGAGTGGTTTCCTTACGTTTGTGCAACACATGAAGTCTACGCATTCTAATGGCGATGGAAAACCAAGGTTTGAAAAATCTGCTGATCATGCTATTTTATTCAAGTGCAGCGAACGGTGTTTGGAGAAAACAACTCAGCCAATGATGGAACTTTGAAGCGAGAAAGGACGTTTTGTGAAAAAAAGATGCAGACGCAAAAATAGCGTGCGAAGTGCTGGACACCATTGACTGACATGTAATCCCTGTCTTCTAATGCGGTTTTTGCTTTGAAGCAAAACGAATTGCTGGCAACTTTCGTGCCAGATTAAAAGACTTGTAATTGGCGTTTGCTGCATCAATTTCCATGGTCGAAAACACGGTTAAACGTTTCAGGTGAGAGTGGCTAAAAGCATGGGCACCCTCAAGATCATCTCAATGAACTGTAGCATAGATTTACGCAGTGGAGTGTGATCTAGTGCATAAATGATAAATTCATGTTGCAGTATGCTCAAGCGCTTTCCACTACGTTACTCACCTTACAGTCTTCTGCAATCAAGAAAATTTTGAAAAATGCTCATTTTTGAAGAGTGTTATTTAAAATCAAAACAGTTTTAATTAATCAGTGCAACAACAACATCAAACATCATGCAAGCTTGTAAAAGTCGAATAATGCCTCAAACACAATATGTATGGACATTGTACAATGTTTGTACATTTTGTAGTTGGCACTGAATTCAAAAAATAAGATTTATCAGAAACCATTCTTCAAGTGGAATTGGCGTACACCACAGTACGAAATACAAGATTTAACTTTGTAACGAAAATTTTGAATGGAGACTACCACCATCTGTTTTGGGGTATATGAATCATGCTTGTCCTGTATTAAAAATTTAAGCAAAGAATACGCCCATAGTATAACAAATTGCTTGTATCCAGTCATGACGTAGACTTAGAATTGAAAAAGTTTTTGTGGGGAGCTTAGCTATGGCTTTATACCTCAAATACATATCAAAATTGATAAGATAACTAAAATTTCATAAATATGTTCTCACCAGAATCTTTTACAAATTCAAATCATAAAATAATTGCATAACTGGGTAAAAAATGTCAATATATCATGATTTCCTAAATTTTTGCGTCCCACCTCTTTTTTAAACGTTCACGCAACCCATTACATCATGAAAGATGCTCAACGTTTCAAAATAACACTCTCGCTTTCTAATTATTGATGGTGCAATGCCCGACGCAAAAGGAAAACTCTTGGTTGCATATTTGGTCTGATTCATTGCCATGTTGGCTTCTAAAGACCTGTGGAGTACGAAACAGGCATTTCACTGTTAACACAGTCAAGGTCGTACGCAAGGGGGCATTTTGGGGTTAAAACCCATCCTTAAGTTGATATGTTACAAAAACTTTATCACCTGCGCAAAGGATATTAATTTTTTCACATACTTTTGCTTGTTAATTTGTCGACTTAATGCAAATACCACGGAATGAATTTGCATGCTAATTTCAAGGAACGTTGTAAATGGGCCAATAAGTAATAATTAGGTTTTGGTGAGAATCAGGGTTATCGTCTGCGTCCAGGAACCATCTCACCACTTTTTGCAGACCTTTAGTCCACTACGTATGTTTAAGATTGTGTTCGGCGATATCGAACTTTATCCGAAACAATTGTCTTTATTTTGTTGGCTAAGGCTGATCAGCGCAAGCGCTGACCACATTGGCTACATTACCAATTTCTGTTGCATGATAAAACTGTTGCACCAGCTCAAAAATAGCAGCTGTTAACATAGGAGCATTTAGGCATTTGATAAGGTCTCATCAGGTGAAAAGGAAAAATAAAAGTTTCGTGAACTTCTATGCATAGCAAAAAATCGAATGTTTTCTTGCGTATTTTATGCGGATTCTCACTTGTGTAGTTTAGCAAGACTCGATCTTGCAAACCGAGGTGTGCGCCATCTGGTCCAGCCGCACACTTTCTATGCTTGACTGCTCGTATTCGACGAGACATCGGAGCAGCCTAATTTTGCAGTTGTAAATTGCTCTGACGCATTGATGAATGTGTTTTACTCCTATGTTTTAACGCACAACTTGATATTTTTGCAGTTATGAACTGCTGTGTCGTAACGTTGGGTTTATTTTCCTCCGATATCCTAACTTGGATAGTTTATATTCAGTGCAATGACACATAAAATAAGGAAAGTGCGTGCAGAAGAATATGCATATTGTGCCAACAAACGTTGCGAAAATGTTGGTTTGGAAACATGAATACGACGTCAAATTGTGACGTCGCAAACAGCGCACACCACATACAAAAGACCACAATACACCACTGAATGAATACCCCACGAAAAGTTTCTGCGTACGCCACTGAACACAGTGTATCGTTTTTCACTGCATGCTTTCATCATGCATTGCTTGCAGAAAATAATGTTAAATGGTGTTTGTTTTAAAAACTGGCTAAAGAGTCGATAGAGTTTCACGTATACAAAGGTTTGTGCAATTGGACTGCGAAAAAACTTTCTGTTATGTATCTTACGCTCAGTGCTTTGCTTGTGAAGCTTTCATCCATTTTTTAGAGTTTTCAGTCACGAAACACTAAAGTTTAAGGACTTTCATTACAGCTAAAAAAGTATATAATTATTTTAAAAAACGTGTTTTGATTTTGATATCAAAGCGATAAGGGGTATTATTGAAGCTTTAGTTTTATCACTGTTCAATCAAGATCAGTTGAAAATTTTTGATATCAAAAATCTGTTGGATCCGCATTTCTGAAAGAGGCTAAACGCTCTCAGTTTTTCTCTATTGCAACAAAATCGCTTGAAGAACAGCTCCTTCCAGTGTTCTTTCTGCGAGAAAACTGCGTTGAATCCCACTTTTCTAACAGGAAAGATTTTCCTACTGGCCTTTGTTTAAAAGCAGTGTTGGTGTAGTGTCCAACACTTATGTTGGGAACACACTGCTACGACAAAGGCATGATTTACTACAGTAAAAGCAGTTAGAAATGTTTCGTAGTGAATTAGCACCAAGACACAATTGTATGGTTCAGCTAAAGGAAGTTTGTTTCCCCGAGTTTCCCGCAACTGCACCAAGAAAGCAGCACTCAACGAGAGAAAATGGCTTGCGGCTTTGAATCATGGCAACCTTTTACTTCTGTCGAGCGAGAGGCTGCATTTTTTGAAGCAGCGACAGGCCGGCTTTGAAACTTTGAAACCTGTTGCGTCTCACTGGTCGGACGCTGCATGTGACGAAGTAGCGACAGGTCGGCTTTGAATCATGGCAAGCTGTTACTTTCGACCAGGGAAAAGCTGCATTTTTTGTAGCAGCAAATAGCAACGACAACGCAGAGATTCCATACCCACATTGCTACAAATTAAAGCACAGTAAGCTAGGCTAACTATACGGGGATTTTGTCCAACTTTTGAAACTGTAACTTGTCATCATCTGGTTTAAAACTGTAACTTGCGTTATACTGAGTTGTTTAACCGTGTTATGTGTTTACCTCAGTTTAAAGTTACGTTGTGTCATTTCTTGGTTGATTTTGAAAATGTGAAGAAAAGTGATTTTTCGTTTCGTAGAGCTAACGTCTGAACTGCATGGCATCTTTCACACCAAACAACACGAATTTTAATTAAAAAGTTGATAGTAAAGAAGACTGGGTGAGTCAAATGAAATGGTCTCAATCATGTGTAAAGTGACAATTCAATTGTATGGTTGTAAAACGTCAACGTTTTACAAAAGCTACAGTTAAAATTACATTTATCAACGTCATGAAAACTAAAATTTCGGCAAGTGTCTGCATAGCGCAAACCATGCATTGTCAATAAGCTTAAAATGTACAAAATTCGTGAAAATATCAGGTTGAATGAAATCTTTTGCTGCATTGAAATCCCTTCTACGTATGCAGTCTTGTTGGTGTCACACAACACTTTCAAAATGCAATTTTTTAAAGTTTTGTCAATATTCGGGATAAGCAGACCCGCACATTGGGAGGGCAAACCGGGATATTGCCCCTCGAATTTTTCATAAACGTTTTGAAAGCGCTAACAACTTTTTTATTTGTTAGAAACAGCAACAATTTTCAAACATTTTGTACCCCCGAAAATGTCAGCATGTTTCGGCCCTGGAGATAAGTGCCCAATCGTGGTTCAACAAAGCAGTCCACTGTACATTAAACTCTGAATTTTAATAAAAACTTTGCATTTGCATTGCATTCAACCTACAGCACCGTGTACAGTGTATTTCATTCACACGGATTTGTTATAATATATTAATGGACAGCTTCCCTTTGTTTGTTTTGCGCAAATCCGTGAGGGACCTTTGGGCTGTTGCTATCACATGAAATGTGTCTTCAGTTTGCACAAATTTTCGTACTTTGTTGCTGAGTCCAGTGATTTGAAAAAGATACGGCGTGTTGAAAATTGGTACGAACTTTTATGAGCTCGTCGCCTGACAATTCTGGGCGATGACCAGTAAAAAAGAGTTTTATGACCTTGTCCCCGGTAAAAAATAATAAGAATAACAACTGGTCTTATTTTTTGAAATTTTGAAATACTGCCACTACAATAATGGGTGAGTCACTGAGCGGTTGAGGGGGGTAACACCAGAAAAGCAAAATGCCGTGTTTACGCTTTTCCTTAGTGAAAAATTAATCAGGTAGACAGTAGGTGCATGATATTGAATGCAACAAAAATGATGATCAAAATATTTTAAGAATCTACATTATTTGATTCAAATATCTGATCGAAACAATTTAAGAATTGAGCGAAATTACAAAATGATCGAAATAATTTAAGAAATGCGCTGATGAGAAGTATCCAGAGAAATGTCTTGGTTTTATAAACAAAAATTTGACTACATATCTCAATTGCGTTGCTGCTTCTGTTTCAGGTTTTTATTGGTTTATCTTTAGCGAAAGCTATGGACATTAATAAGAATAAAAGCTGCGGACATAGTAAAACAAAGTACGCTATGATATTTTCTAACATATTTTTACCTTTTGGTTACTGCTTTTTAGGTTTGCTTTTTCTTTGGCAGCTCTATTGATATTTGATTCTCATTCGTTTTAATCGATTTCATCCATAATGCTTTTCCCTTTTTACATTTTTAACTTGGGGAATTCCTTGTTTGATTACAGAGGTTTTTAAAAAATTTGTTTGCCCTGAGATCTAATCTACAATGCTTCTTAGTTTCCTCCACAATGTGTTGAGATCTTGAACTTACTTTAGTACCTTGAAAGACGTGCTACTTTTGCTCTGCTTGCTTCTTGTCGTGGTTACTTATTGATGTCGCTCAATGTTGTTGAGTTTTGTATGGTTTTCACGCAGTCTTACTATGGAAGGAAAGGTTTAGGAATGATTTTACTTCCGCAACATCGGCTTGTTTAAAGCCCGTGGTCAGTCGTAACCATCCACAGATTCACTTACGCATCTTTGGGACTATTACTTTTGTTTGTTACGTCTTTATAGCACACTTGGTAGCTTGTTTTTCTTAGTTGTTTCTACAGTGACCTTTTCCTTTCCTATGTAAAGTGGGCAATGGGGTTTGTGATTTTTTAATTAGATTCTCTTAGTTGGTAGCTTCACTGTTTGTGGATTTTATTTGATTCTACTTTACATTTTATGCAACTCGCAGAGCTGATGATGTTTACCAGTAGGCGAGGTATATACTCCGTAAGATCTTAGTGTCTGATTCTTAGATGTGAAAGGATTAAACTCGATATGCAATGACATTATTAAGTAATGTAGATTTGCATATGAATTAATAATATTATTCATGCATGCAATGAATTCGAAGAAAGAATGAGAATATTTTAAGTTCACACCACTGAACTTCAACGTTTTATTAAAAGCACGTTTCGAACTTGTGCAAAAAACGATCGCAGATCTCTCAAAACTATTGACCTGTTTTGCTTAAACTGTGATTTACATGTTTTACTGAAGACACTTTGGTCTTTTCGATGCGTCAAACTCATGTCTACGTGAAGTGCGAACTCACTGCCAGCAAAAAATTAAATTACCAACTTTTCCATATCATCTGCTCTTGTTTGGGCATCGCCTCAATAACATCCCTGGTAACGCAGCAGCTTAGAACAGGACAAAACGCGTTTTTGGTGTGAAATGGTGTCACAGCTAAGTTTTAATCTTGTAAATGATTTGATAAAGTAAGATCAGAACATTGTCATTAGCCTGCCTCGTGCTTCAAGTATGGGTTGCAGTTGGAAATGATCTCTGTTTCCAACTGAGGGAAAGCTTTTCAAAATGAAAACGAGGCAAATCGAAAAGAGATGGCTATGCCGGTTGTTGACATATGTTTTGAAAGGTTTTATTTAAGTCACGGGAGCGACCAGCAAAAATTACCTAATGGTTTTTCAATACTTTAGGGTTGGCGCCTTAATTTATATTTTGTTTGCACTTTTTTATAATTTCTTCAAATTATTGATGATCACTTAATGCTATTTGCCATATATTGCAAAAGCAGTTTAATTCGTTGGCTGGCAAGTACTGTGTTCTTTTCACTTCATGAAGTGTTTCACAAATCCTGAGCCATCATTCTGCCAAATCGTTTTGATGTTATACATAAGACAGTGACCGTCCTGAAATGGCAACTTGTTACAAACTTGCAGATTTTAAGTTTTTTCTTTCTATGTCTTGGTGAAGCTCAATTACACGGCGACATTGATGTCCACCTTAAGACTGTGCAGAGATTGACCTTATAAGGAATTAAGATAAATGGAACTGTGAATTTTTTTGGGCATTCGGCAGCAAATATCATGTCTTTCAATAAACGTTGATTGTACAACTCCTACATCGATATCAAAAAACAACAGTGTGTTGCAAACCTACTTCACTGAAACTCTTACCTGAAGCCACATCATCTTGGTAAGAAATACAGTTGAGTGTTAGTGCCGAATTCTGGAAACACAAATTCTAAATGCATAGTCAAGATTTGCTTAAAAGGGCGACAGCTTATTTCTAGTGCTATCAGAAATCTCTTATTTTAAAATCAAAATTGTCATTGATGTTTATTTGGGGTTGACACAGTTTTAAACATAGGTTTATTTCTGAATGTGCTTTAAATGAAGTTATGCACTAATTTGTCCAATTGCATCGCCGTGGATGCAATGGAATGATGGTTTTCACACAAATTAATATGAAAACGTGGCGCTAAAACGAGGTGCCAGAAAAACTATAGAACAATATTCATCTATAGTCCACGTTTCAGGATGACCTCATTATATGAAAGAATCGTTTATCGTACTTACCGGTCTATCACCAGCTTAAAGTGTTCCACTTTTTCCAAAATAAGAAATTGCAAAAAGTCTTATAGTAGCAGCTAAAATAATCACTTTCTTTGCTCTTATTAGTTGTACTTAAACTTCCATCATTTCTGTGTATCTCATAACAGGAGCAGAAGCGAAGCAGGAGCAACGATTTCGTTGTTTATCTTGCACAGAAAGTTATGCAAGCAAGTTAACTTCTGCGCTACAGTTTACAGAGAGACTTTACTTCTAACACTTGTTGTCAGTGAATAGCTTTGGGGCGTAAGCAACCTGACATATCGTGGTTGGACGAGCAGTTTAATGCTGCTGGTGTGTGGTTCATAATACTGTTGTAAACATAATTTAGCTAGAAACGTTCAACTAAGGTACTCAGTTTATCAGCAGGTTTTTCAACATTACCAACCACGAGAGGCAATTAAAATAGGGGTTTTTCAACAAAGTTTTCAATTACTGTAAGATGTAGATATTTTGCATTTGTTAATATATTAGTTAAAACCTTCTGAAACAATACTCTTTTTTGAACTGATAAAAATGGTTAATGTGCCAAAACATTTTCTATTCAGTGTCACATTGTAGCGGGTTTTAGTCATCACATTCGTGCAATATGCAAGTGTCAGCTATGCAAACAAACTATTGTGTTTTTCAATATTTTCAGATTTAAATATAATTCCCTTCTTTCAATTTCATGGAGCTTTGCGCATGCATAACCTATGAGCACGACGTTAAACAGCAACTAATTTGTTAAGAGCTTTTTTATCATATTTGTGGCTCAGATTCTACCACGCTTTTCTTTACTAGCCTGTGCGAAAAGCAGTGACGGATTTACGCATAGGCCAAATAGGTCATGGCCTAGGGTCCCGCGCTTTTGGAGCCCCGCACAAGTCCTTTTTATGACGACTCATTATTAACTTAAAATTTGGGAAACTGGGCATAGGTAGGCCCTATAACTTCACAATTTTCCTTGAAACGAGCGAAAACGTAAGCATCTACTCTAGGCTTTTGTCAGTACCATAAAAACAAGATAATATTCTTTGCTACGCAATACAAGAATGAAAATACTGCTCTGCAGTGTCTGGCGGTCTTGCGTTGTTGCGAGCTTTTTGTCAGTGGAATATATACATCAAGTAAGACAGTGCTGTGTGAAAGGTTTGATACACAGGAATATGGCTGGGCGCGAGAGAGATGCAGGCTGACTGTATGCAAGTGGTTACAAGGAATAGTGAAGTCTTCACCCAACAAATTGTTTGGGGGCAAATACTTTGACTTGAAACGGGCAGCAGTATTTGGTTCGGGACACTGCTGTCAACGCACAAAATGCCAGCATATGCTATAAATTTGGGGGGCATGGCCTCTTGCCCACCTTGCATGGTTACAAGAAACGAACGAAATAAAAGTACTTACTTGATGTTCAATCTTCCACTGACAAAAAGCTCTCAACAACGCAAGACCGCCAGACACTGAAGAACACCGTTGAGAAACAATATTGTCTGCATTGGATGCTACGTTTGGTTGTTACCAACTAGATTGCCCACAAACATAGATTGCTTGTTGAAAGCCCTATATGTTAGTTAAATCAGCTAGAACAGTTTCTCGTAAATTTTACTTGGAAAAACATGTCTACATTGCGCTTACTTCATGTGAGTAGTTGAGGGTGTTGCAACAATACTTTGCTGTGCAAAACTTGTCTTCATGCTGTTTATCATCAGCCTATATCGTAGAGGATTGAAACATTATATTTTGTATTGCTTGGAAAATGACAGCGTAAAAACGGCATAAATAAACCCTGTGTCTACTGAATGGATTGTGCTTACTTGGTCCCTGAAATCTGTGGATACTATAACAAAGGAGTTTACGTTCAGCTAATCAGGTCGAAAACTAGACGGTATTTTCGATGATGGCAACACGGTCCCGCATGGAAATGTATATACCGTATTTACTCGATTGTTAGCCGCCCTTGATTGTAAGCCGCCTTTGCTTGTAAGCCGCATGAAATGGTGTTAAAAAATTTATTATAAGGGGCCCTTGATTGTCAGTCGCACTTTAACATACAGTAGTTACCTAAGCCTCTGAGATACTTTCGCATATTAGCACGTTTCGCCTTTAATTGGCAACCCTGGTAATGATGTTTACACTCCTATAACTGCCTTACTGCCTTCTATTTATCACATTTCCTCCTGTGACGGATGTGCACATGCTCAAGAGAATAGAATGCGAAAAGAGAGTTTGGTCGACAAAACGTAGCCAATGAAACACTGAGCGTCATCTATACCTTTCCATAACGAAAAGAATTAAAAAATGTAAGCCGGCATTGATTGTAAGTGCCCTTTGATTATAAGCCGCATGAAATAATGAAAAAAAACTTTGTACATGGTCACCGCTTGCAATCGAATAAATACCGTATCCGAAAAATAAACCTACAAAAGAACCCTGCAAATTACTGAAATTTAACCAAGAGAGTTTCTGGACTACATGAAAGAGCTATAATTTCAACGAAAAGATCGCATTGCCATTTATTCTTGAGAAGAATGTAAGAAAGGCTTTAATTTTTGTTTAAGATCTAAGGCAATCGTAAGCAACGTCGGCACCACAAAAATAGTTTTTTTAAGGGGCATTGGGACAGAAAATCGGCATACTTTCACGCTATTCAGACAAACGGCCAAATAGGCCACACCAACGTGGGTCCCCAAAACTGAGATGGCCTAGGGCCCCGTGATCCCTAAATCCGACCCTGGTGAAAAGTCAGTGACAACCTCCTCGTGTTTACGGCGAGAAGAATGTTTTCCATGAACCTATGGCTGAATCGGTGAGGCGAGTTGAAACAGCGCAAATTTCATCTGTTTTGGTGGACTACAGAAGCACGTTTGTGCAGCACCATGGCAATTCAGTTGGAGCTCGGATAAGATTTAAATCACTTTGTTAAACAAATGGTGGTGCACAAACTAGTTTTGAAAAGTGCATGAGCAATGGCGCCTCGCTTCATGGTGGAAATGGTCAGGGGAACTACAAATTTCTCTTTCTTGGTGAACATGTGGTTTGTTTGCGCTGGCTAATATTAACCATTAGCGGTGCTTCCATTTAATGGCGTTTTTAATGACGGCACTGTTTAGCTGGCACAAATAAAATTTCAAGAAACATATTAATTTGAAATGAAAGATAAGAAAATGGATCAAACAATTGCACAGGAAGCAGTTAATGCTTGTGTTTTCTACGTCGGTGAGTAAATGCAAAATTAGGGCGAAACTTCCGGAATCATGCTCCTCGGACTTTTCTGGGAGGGATGCAGCCCCGCAGCTTATCTAAACCAGCCGACCGTGCGCATGAGCATGATTTAGTTGCTTTTCATCGCCAGAGGTCACTCATGCGTTCAAAGTGCTCAGAAGCACACATGGCAAGCAACTGAGTGTAGCGTGTCACCTGTGTCAGCAGTTTGTGTTCAAATCGCGGTAAATTGCAATGAAATGCCTTGCGTTTGATAATCTGGCAGGCAGTTTTAAAACATTTCATTTTGCTAAATTTGGTCAGGTTCAATCACAGATCACACTAAACGCCTTAAAAAGCTAATTTTGGCATACAAGTTCGTTAAAATATAATCTGTTAGGTAACGTCACGATTTGTAAAACGGACAATTGTGCGCCAAAACCAACTTATGTGTCTGTTGGTGCAAAAGGTTTGGTTTCTTTGACATAAGGATGCTAAGTTAACAAACTATTTTCTGTATACTTTTTGGCAGTTTGTGTTAGAACGGAGATGGGTAATGCTGTTAGCTCATTAAAATTGCCAAAATCGGTTAGACAGGACATGACAGGTATTAAAAAGGAGAATTGCGTTTAGTAATATGAAGAATAGGCAATATCCAAAGCTAAAATGTTATGTCTTTTTCTTGCAAGCACCACTACTTCTATAATTTGTATTCTTAGCAAGCTTGTTCATATCGTGTTTGGTTTCAGAAAAAGACTGCAACTTCACGTATCGTAGAAAGGCTAAACAACTCTTGCTATCTTGTAGGTCTGTTTCAATTAAGATTTGCTGCTTTTTGTTGTGTTATGAACACTCATGGCAAAAACGTGTTGTCCAATTTGGGAAACCTACATATTACTAAATATTTTCATAGAAGAAACACTTTGTAAACAATTGTAAGGTTGGAGGAAGCGAATGAGATTTATTGATAAGCAAATGATTGACTGGCGCAGTTTGCTAAAAAAATAAGAGTTGATTAATGTAAAAAACGTGGTCATTCAAGAGTAAAAGTATTACCATAAATATCAAGAGCTTTTGTTCCAAAAAAATTGTGAAAAATATCATGTTTCTCTAATGATCTAAAATTAATTATATGCTGCAGACTATTTCAACTTGGGTTGAGGTGGGAAAATCACAATTGTCCCTTCAAGTTGAATTTCAAATGGCATTTAATGGTGACAGCTAAACTTTTTGTAGGAACAGCAAGTTATGATTTACCATTACATATTTTTAACAAGCCTTACTTGTTTTATCATTGCATTGTATAACGTCTGCACTCTCAGACACAACGCAGTAGACTTAAGCGTGCATGGCAGTGGTAAGGAACACACAATTCCATGAAGGAACACGAACATAGATATGCGGTGGTAGCAGAAAGACATGCGCTTGATGGCGCTAACGCAATTACTTTGATGAAAAACAAACATATATACAGTATATGGCAATGGTAAGGGTACAGGCATGAATGACGCCATCAGGGTTGTTATAATACAGTGTTGCGATGACTTCCAAGTAGACCGATGTATAAACGCGTGGAGACTGTTCATTGAAGGATGTACAGTAAGTTCTAGCAGCACGGAAACTCTAGACCAGTGCTTCCCAACCTTTTTGCTTACGCGATCCAGGTAACTTTAGTTGAAAACTTCGTGGTCCACTCCCTTGTTAGCATATAGGCTCTGTTTTTATACACAAAAACAACTACACACACTGTTCTAAAGTAGCGAATGTATCCTTGTATGCTATTCAGTGAGAAATTTAATACTGAACACAATCAATGTGTTCCTACATTTTTTTGATCAGATGTCTAGATAACTGCATTCAAATATATTTTAGTCCTAACTCCGTAGCCTAATCGAAAACATCGCTTACATGGCCCACAGATTGAGAAACACTGCTCTAGACGAATCAACCATATTTTCCAGTTTGAAAGGCATGGTTAATTACACCATGTAACAAAAACTTTTTTTCTTTGTCTTTGAGAAGTAATGATTACATCCTACTTGCTTATGCCATAAAACTGACAAATCTCTATCATGCCACCTAAACTTTGTGTTTGTGTTCCTGAGACTACTTTGAATTTTTTCCTACCTCTCATGCTTTATGACCAATGTTAGTAGTGTTCTGTGTCTGGTGGTTGTTACAAGTACTCAGCAAATTGCTTGTGCTATGTGTGTGGCGAATTCTTTGCAAAAAAGCACTGCCTGGAGAGCTGTATCTACGCAAAAGAAGTGTATCATGCATACTTTGGCATGCCAGTCGGTGACCAAGATAAACCTTGGGCAACACACATCATATGTGAATACTGCCGTCGTACTCTAGAAGGTTGGTTCATAGGAGAAAAAAGTGCTGTGCGTTTTCCTATACCCCGTGTCTGGCGTGAGCCCTCAAATCATTTCACAGACTGTTACTTCTGTATGGTAAATCCATGCAAATGACGGAAAGGAAAGAATGCACTTTCCACCAAGTGGCTTGATATTGCATCATCTATTGCACCTGTACCTCATAACACGACTGACATGCCTGTGCCACAACCATACTTGAGAGATGAACCTTTCATAACAGACGCAAGTTCTACAGATTCTGAAACGGAGCAACTTCCTGCTGCATGTGCTCGATGCCAGTTGCTGGTGAAAGGTGCTCCTACTACCGCAACGAAGAAGATATTAATGATCTTGGCGGCAGTTTTCATCGACAAAGTCGAATACCGAGTTTCTCATTTCCAGACTTAAGCAATGGGACTTACTGGATGACACTGTTCGAATTACTTCACAGAAAAAGTGAAATCGCGGCTTTCGGTTCTACATGTTTAAGATGGGTTATGTTACTGCCATGATATAAAATGGCTCTTTCAGGTTATTGGGCCTTTCGTGTAATCTCTCAGTGAAGGCTCGTCATAGACAGCTCATATAGAAGCCTCAAAGCTCTTTTTCTGTACAACACACGCAACTATCTCTTCATTCCCTTGGCTCATTCAGTTCACACGAAAGAAGATATCAGATCAGAACATCAAAATCCACTTGATTAAAGTATGACCACTACAAATGGGAGGTCACTGGTGATTGCAAGATGGTGGCTTGCTTAGTGGGGCTTCGGCGTGGCTTTACCAAGTTCCAATGATGTCTCTTGGATAGCAGAAATATAACGTGTTCACTACAAGAAGAGCAGCTGGCCTCCACGAACCAGCTATGAGAATGGAACTTACAACATGAAGCAGCAATCACTAGAGATGCAGCGAAAATACTGATGCCACCTCTGAACATTAATTCGGTCTAATCAAGCAGTTTTTTGAACAGGTTGACGCAGAAGGTGAGGTATTCAAGTAGATTCAAGAGCTGTATCCAAAATTGTCAGAGGCAAAAATCAAAGCTGGAGTAATTGTAGCACCTGCAGTGAAACGACTGATTAATTCCATCAATTTCCCGAGATGCTGTCTAAAATTGAATGGACAACTTGGGCGTGATTTGTGTCTGTATTCAACGGGTTCCCAGGAAAACACAAGACAGAGAACTACAGAGAATTTGTTGATGAACTTGTGGATGCACATCAGAGGATGGCCTGCAGCATGTCGCTAAATGTACATGTGGCACGTGCTCATCTTGATAAATTCATAGATAACATGGGAAGCTACTCAGAAGAGCAAGGTGAAAGATTTCACCAGAATGCCAGGTCTTTGGACGAATGCCAGGTCTTTGAACGAACACTACAACGGACAGTACAATGAAATTATGATGGGGGGCTACACATATAATCTTTTACGTGAAAGTGAACTGACCTAATCGACAATCTCGAAATAATATTTCTTTATACTTATCCCAAGCCAGTGTTTCTCAACTTTTTTAGACTTGCGGCAACCTACAGAAGAGATATGCAATTTGTTGCACCAGGTGGCGGACCCTTAACAATTTGCTTCAAGGTTTGATGACATTTTGAAAACGTGTTTTATTGATATACTGAAAAACGTGTTAATATTTTAGCACCCCTGAGTGTTGCAAATGGCATCCTGGAGCGCCGGTTGGGAACCACTGCCTTAAGATATAAATTTTGAGTGCTGTAACGTGGCAATATATGCTCTTTTTGATCAAAGGCTCGGGTCTTTCGGCTAATTTCGACCAAAGGCTCGGGCCTTAAAGCTGCTGTATAATGTTTGCGTGACAAGATTGCTTTCCATACTAGTTTTCTTCTTGTTGATGCAATATTTTAGAAACATGGAACAAAAACAATTTTTGTGTTTATTGTTTTATCATAAGAATGCAGAAAACAGCAACTAAAATTAAATTTACCAATATTCTGTTTATTTAAAAAAGTATAGCAGGAGAAAGCGCATAAAAAAGCAAAAAATCCAATAAATTGATCTCATGAAATGAGAAACGAAGTATGAACTTTTTCAACGCTCATTTTTATCGATTTAGGTGAAAATACATCAGAAAACAATAGTTTTATCCCAAGGACAAATTTTGTGTTACACAGTGCTATAGATGGCGACTTGTCTTATTTTTCAATCCAGACGACAAATCGGTTTTACACTAATGGCATAACTTTTCTACAACGAACAATTGAGGCGCGTGTGCTTTATGAGTTATTCAGTATATGTTTTATTTCTCTTTTGATAGCAATTCTCCAAGTACCGTTAAGGAATTACAACTCTTCAAGCGAGGCTTTTTGGTTTTACTAGAAGAAAAAATATATCATAGGAATTTCCTATGTTGTGTTATAGCAGTGGTTCTCAACCTGCGACCGACAGGGGTCGTTTGTTTTTTTCTAGTGGTCGTGAGAGTTTCTGATAAAAATATTCATAATTGCTTCTATATTTTATATTTTCTTATTTGGAACCACTTTTTGTCGTAGCCAAAATAATACGATCACCTGGCAAAAACGATATCTTACGTTTTCGTTGAAAATTGTTTTCAGTGTCATTATGACCGCATTACGAAGTTTTAAGCATGATTATGACCATTACAGTACTGTTGCGTTTCGTATCGTACGAATAACTTTGTGACGTAAGAATGTGCCATGTTTGTAAATTAGATATCTGAATGCGGTAGCGAACTTGGGAGTTATTCTATATTTTTAATGAGTTGTCTTGTGGAGTGATTTGTGTACGGCACGCGTCTCTATCAATGATGCTTCCATGTCCATGAATTTAATAAATGAGTCTTTGTTCAACGTAGTGTGTCGTAGGTTATTTTTTAGTCATTGTGATTTTCTATTGTGCAAACATAACCGCATCACATATGCCCGACTGGAATTTTCGGAAGGGGTTCGTTAGGTTAAATTGGGTTGCAAAATGGGTCGCTGCATGAAAAAGGTTAAAAACCACTGTGTTATAGTAAACATGTCTTTCTAACGGTCTTCATCCGAAAAAGTCATCCACATGAAAACCATGCACAATGCAGTTGAACCAGCCTCGCTTCGATAAACGTGCTTAAATTTATCGACGCCTGGCCAGGATAAATGTGTTAAAGCAATAGCTGTGTTGATGTATGTCCAACAAACATTTTATTTGGACTGTCGAATAACGCATAGTGATCCGGATTTGGAGACGCCTTAGCACAATTTTTTATTGTTCGAGTTTTGCAGTGTTTCATTCAAGCATCAATTTCTTCAGTAGTAATATAATCTTGTGACGATAAAATCAAATGATTCGTCGAATGTATAGAAACAGCAAATCAGATAGTAAAGTTAGGGTTTTTATTTTTGTTTCCCCTATACCTTATACCAGCGCTGCACATACTCATGATTCCTTACGGATTTTACCTAAAAGAAACTAACATTTTTTGTCTAAGAAAACAGAAATGTCCAAAGTTTTGGTTAGAAAAGCAATCGCACGGAGGGAGTCCACCAGTAGTGAGAGTCATTCCAATACAACTCAGAGCAAAGCTAGAGTATAAACAACATCCAATATTTCTTGTGACGAAGCAAAACGGTGTATATTTGGCAGTTAGGTGATGATGAAGAATTACGTCACAAATGTAAGGAATGCACATCTGAAAGACACTGAACTTATTTGCAAACAAACGAAAAGATTTCGCAATAAGCACCATGGTTGTTTCATCAAAAATTCGCAACGTGGAGATCTTAATATTGTGTGAAAAAGCGAAAAATGTATTGCGGCCTACGATATTGATATTTTGTTTTACTGTATGAGCAAAACATTTCAACGCTATCAGCTTCGTCACAACGCTAAAAGCCTCGGACGAGAACAGTGCGAGAAGACACCACCGACGGTTTTTCAAAACGCCTGAGTTATCTTTGTAAGGGAAAAAAGTTTTTGTGACGTAACTTAGAAATGTTGGCCTAATGCTATTGGTTGAAAAGTTTCTTAGCAATGGATTGTGGGTCACGCCAGCTGAATAGCAAATTTGCTGACAAGCTGAAACTGAATTTCAGCTGCAAACGCAGGAAGGTTTGCGTTGCAGAAACTCTTTGCTTGATCGGCTCGGGGATTGCAGCAACATGTTTAGAACAGGGAGTCCCAACCTGGGATATATGCACCCGTAGGGTTAGATTTGCTTATCTGAAGGGGTACATTTTAACTTAACAACAGAAGGGAAAAATATATTTATGAATTATTTATTTCGAAATATTCTAACATATGAAATTTTAGTAAAATTCAGTGGATTTTCGTTATTTTACTCAGTTATTTTGTCATAATAAATTTTAGGGGCACATGCGCATCTGTCAAAATGCTGAAGGGTACATGGTCAGAAAAAGGGTTGGAACCCCCGTTTCAGAATTTTGCAAATATTTTCAATCAAAATCAATATTTTGTGGCTACGAACGTTTCAAAAATTTTAACCGTTTTTGATCCAATTGACAAATGAAAATTTTTGTTAAATATTAGTGCTGAGATGTTCTTAAATTAACTATCGATGTGATCTCGTTTCATCACCTTAGCATGGGTTTGGACGAAATAAACATGGGTGTCTTTACGACGTCTGTCAATACATAAACTTCAAATATATAGTCACAATTGAGAAGGCAGTTGTGCCTTGGAAGTGTGAGACTTGTGCTATTATTGATGTGAAGCAAAAGTATGTAAAACAAACCATCTGCAGAACTATAGTACCCAATGCTTGTTTTCAGAACTTTTGGTTAACAACATGCAAGTCTGCGTCTCAGCTTTTAAGCACCATAGTTCTGCTGGGGCTTACGTCATTAACAGACAAAACGCCTACGTTACGCATTGGCAAGCATTGCTTAGGTAACTTTAAGTTTTACGTATGCAATTGTGTGTTTCAACTGCTTTAATTTTGATCTCTTGCTTATACATACAATCAGAAATTCTGCCCACAAACTGACGCTCAAATGGTTTGAAACAGACCTTGACGAGTAAAATAACGTGCGTTTGAGAAAAATTTGTCACTAAAATCGTGGTTATTGAAAGCTTGTGTTAAAACATTCTTTTTAATAAAGCGAACTTAAGTGGTAGTTTCCAGGTTATGACTTCCAGAGCTTTACTATGATGGTAAAAGCTCTTCTAGTTTTGCACTTTCGAAACAAAATGCACTTCTTTTATGGCATAATAACACATTTCTGGCTGTAACATTTTGGAGACCCTTTCAAAATAATTCATATTCGAACATGCATATGAACAAATGTGCTTTCCAAAATCATTGGATTTTAACCTACGTAGTGTAACGCATTCATTTTTCTGGCATCACTATTGAAACACAGATTACTCTTGATATTTAGGCAAAAAACACGCACCAAAAGTAATTTCATATTACTAAAATATCTCAGCAAACGTTGCAGCTTTGGTACATGAGAGTAACTGTTCAGTTCAACGATTTGTCAATCTTAACTTGTGTTTGCCTTCACTCAGAACTAAAAATCCTTCTTGCAAATTAAGATGTTGATGGTTGACGTTATTGATGATTTTTTGTCTAACAGTCTTTCTTGTTTAACAGAGTTTCCATATTTGGTTATTTTTATATTTCAGCGCTGAAAATTTGTTTCTCAGTTGAATATAATCATATCAGTTTTAAGATTTTTCTAAAAATTTTTCTTTGCCTAATTATTGTTACAGAAATTTTCAAGTCTCTACTACACATAAAAACACGATTATTCGCTTTTCACAATTCGCTGACAAACGCCTGAAGCAAGCTCTGTGTGTTTCGCAACCCATATAATTTCGGAACTTTATGTTTTAAACCGGATCGACAGGGAAGTTTTTCAATCGTTGTGTTCATCCAAACAACTATGTGAAGTCTCATTAATGATAATGTACTCTCCTTTTTCAGACTGTTTTTTGGTGTAATTTGAGCTGCCAAACATTTCCATATACACCAAACCTCGGCTACTGTAAAAGAATACATACGAGATTCACATTGTAATGCTGCAGATTCACTGTGCAACGTGGACAAGGTGTGTAATCCATCCAGCAAATTATAAATTTCTCCCCGCTTCACTTTGCGTAGAGATATATCATCGACCATATTTTGGGCTTTGGGTTTGAATGCCCCACAAAACTGGATGGACAGGTTCTGCTGGCAACATCCCTTGAAAAGCAAAGATCGGCCGAAGACTTGGCAACATATTTTATCTTGTTGATTTGGATTGGTTGCATCTTGAAGTTGATCCAGAAAAGGTTATCACAGGTTGTGGATAGGTCATGTCTAATTTCTGGTCTTTCGCGTTCATGTTGCAGGTGACCTGAATAAGAAAATATCCTTCGTAGTAGGCGTTCCCTCAAGTCTCGACTTCGTTCGCTCGCGGTTTACTCGGACTCATCCGTTAGAGCCCAAGCTGACATCTGCAATTAAGTTGTTTGAAATATAGTTCATATCAGATTGAATGTTTTTTGAAGCAATGGATTTGCATAGAACATTGAATATGAATCCCAATCCAATGGACAGTTCCTATTCGATAACAATTTCAAACCAACGATAAATTGTCCAGTTACTCCTGCTGATATGAATGAGCCTGATACGCAGAGGACTAACTGGCGTTATCATTGCCCTGTGACCTACATAACGCAACAATAGACGAATTCTCATGAGAACTTCTCATTCAAGTTAAATACCTGATGTCACAGAACGACAATAAAGCCAGTCAGATGGAGAGCAAAGGGAAATTTCAGTGACGCAAGGATTCGAACGGTTGCATTCGATGTTTCAACTAGGAGGCCTTGCTGCCAGTCAATATACATCGCGTGATAAGCCCGAGTCACGCTGTTGACCTGGAGTCGCCCCTGTGTTCAAAATAAGATTTTTCGCCGTTTCAGCTAAAATTTGTGCACGCTTGTTCGTTGGAGCGTGGCACGAAAATGACTTGTTCCCTCACGTTGGACTATGCAAGAATCAACAACTGCAATAGGAGGGCAAAATCGTTATTGATGATTTCATGTGTTAATGATTCGTAAGGGGAATTGTAGGTATTTTGCCGTGTGTTTTTATATATTTTTGTTCCGTCGCGTTCTGCAATGCTTAACTGGTAAAAAGTGATTATGCGCAGACAGGGAAGATTGAATTAGGCGCAGATTGAAATGCTATGTTGAACTTTCGCACCGTACTGTGGTTAGATCTCACGCGTCGCATGATTGATTTAGCAAAACTTCTCAGCATAACAAGCAAAGCGCTGTACATTGCATTATGCAAGTAGCATTGCCAAGTCCGAACGTAAAGCAATAATCGACCAGTTCCTGGAAATGCACGCGTCAGTAAGCAATGTCCACGCAGAAAACAGGTGTCGGGCGTCTGCTCAAAATTGCACATTCGCAGCAATTCAACTGGGAATTTTCATTAGACGTAATAACTTGGGTTAGATTTGCAAATAGTGCATCTTGTTAATAAAACAATAAACAAGGTACAGCTCACTCGCAGCACAAAGTGCAGATGTCTACGTAATACTTTGTGTTGATACTGAATTGAACACAACTTAGTTGCTCTAGCGCAGGGCTTCACAACCTTTCTCTGACCATGCACCTTTTCAGCATTTCGACAGATGACCATGTACCCCTAAAATTTTTATGAAAAAACGCTCAGTAAAATAACAACAATCCCCTTAAATTTTTAATAGAACTTTTAGATTTTAAGAACTATATAGGTAGACTGCGTTTATATGTCATAAAGTTATTTTGCTGCGGCTGTACAATAAATGTGCCCCTGGGCGTACATGCATCCCAGATTTGGAACCCCTGCTCTAGCAAGCACCGAGACAAGCGGTTTCAAATCATATAGCGACAAAGTGACAAAAAACGTGAATAAATCAATTCCCATTTGAGCCCACAAGAACTTTAAAGTTACAAACTGTACCTGTGAGGTCACACAAGTTTTCTCCGCGAACGGTTCGCTGCAGGAAGAAAAAATGGATGATGTCGGGGCGCACCAAAGAGCTGGCCACTTGGAAGGAGTTTTGTGACATCACCAAGAAAGCTCTCTTGTGTGAAGCACGAGAGAAAATATTAGAAAGTAACTAAAACAAAAATAGAAAAAGTTAAGGTGTGTAAGACGCCCAGGGAGCATTTGAAAAGCAATTCAGGCTCTTGCAATAAATCTGAGAAACCAAAATTGCGTCACTGGTGAGAACTTCGAGATAATTTTGGCTTCGATTTACTTGCGAGCCAAAAGCCTGATCTCTCGGTAAGTTTTACCGAAAATAGTACCCCAACCGAATTTGGTAAAAGTTTAAAAAGCGGGAAAACAATTAAATCATTTCAAAGGCGCGACGGTGTTGTGATTGTTTTTATTTGTGAACTGCTCGAACGTGAAATGCTATCGCAGTTCGTGGTCAACGCCAGTGTTTCTCAACGAGTGTGCCAGTGCGCCCTCTAGGAAAATTTCACACTGAGCAAATCTTTGTTATAGTGAGCATGAGCATCGTTTTCCTGAGTTAGCAGGATGTTAATGAATTAAAAAATTTGTGAAATTTCAGAATAAGCATAAATCTTAACAAAACACGAATAAAATACACATTTAATTCAAATAGCTTCTTGTTTTCTTGTTTTAATTGCTTTTCCAATGTATGTACGCTTTGTTTAGGTTTCAAGTGACTTCACTCCACAGGTGAAACAAGCAAGGATTCTATCGGAAATTTTTAATAGGAAATCGATTTCACGTAACAATACGCATCGTCAGTCCTTGATTACACATATGTGCAAAATCATTGCAAAAGATGAAAGCAGAGACCAGTGGGCAGATTCCTCGAAAGCCTACAGAAAACCTAGGGCTTTTGTTGTCCGGGTTTATTGCTGAATCTTGATAGGTTGCTGGAATGATGCAAGAGCGCTAGAACGGGATTTTACTCCACAAATGGTCTGCTGGTACTGCGTCTCTGCGCAGTTGCACACCTTAGGACCGGCCTGCAGTGGCGTACGCAGAAAATTTTCATGGGGGGTTTCATTCAGCTGCATATGGTGGTCATTGTTTTTATTTGGTGTTCGCACTTTGTGACGTCACAATTTGATGACATAATAATGTTTCCAAACCAACGTTTTGGCGAAGTTTGTTTGCATAATATTCATATTCTTCTCCACGCATTCCGATTAATCTATGTGTCATGGGACTGAATATAAACTAATAACTCTCCAGGTTAGGATATCGGAGGAAATAAACTCAACCCTACGACACAGCAGTTCATAACTGCAAAAATATCAGGCAAAGAGTTAAAACATAGAGGTAAAACAAACTCATCACTGGGTCAGAGCAATTTACAACTGCAAAACACACAACTGCAAATGAGGCTGCGCTAATGCCTCGTCGAATAAGTGCAGTGGGCATAGAAAGTGTGCGACTGGACTGGCTGACGCACACCCCGGTTTGCAAGATCGAATATTGTGAAACTACACAAGAATTGAGAATGCGCATAAAGTAGGCAAAAAAACATTCGATTTTTTGTTATGTATAGAAGTCCAGCAACTTTTTAGTAGTCCTTTCTCCCTGCTGGGCCATTATCAAATCCCTGAATGCTTCCACGTTGACAACTGCGGTTTTGAGCTCGTGCAACAGTTATCATGCTACAGAAATTGGTAATGTCGCCAATGCGATCAGCGCTTGCGCTGATTAGCAATAGCAGAAAAAATAAGGACAATTGTTTCGGATAAAGTGAACTATCGCGGAACACAACCTTAAACATGCGTAGTGGACGATAGGTCTGCAAAAAGTGGTGAGATGGTTTCTGGATGCAGACGATAACCCAGATTCCCACAAAAACCTAATTGTCACTTTTTGGCCCATTTATAATGTTCCTTGAAATTTGCATACAAATTCATTCCGCGGTTTGTGGAATAAGTCGACAAATTAACAAGCAAAAGTATGCGAAAACAATTAATATCCACTTTGCGGAGGCAATAAAGGTTTTGTAAAATATCAAACTCAAGGGGGTGGTTATAACCCCAACCCCCCTTGCGTACGCCCTTGTCGGCTTGCACAACTCAGAAAACTCGAAGGGCCAAATTATCAACATAAATTTGCCGCACGCCGCAAAAATCTATTTTATTTCGATGTAGAGATTTCGTTGTAGTATGGAAGAAATTCTGGAACGACAATTGCTTATTCGAGGTCGAGCTTTTGCAACATTTTCGACAATTTGCGAAAGCTCTCGTGGGCTGCATGCGGCCCGCGATACGTATGTTGTGCAGGCCTGCCTTAGAGGGAAAATTGGTGCCGCTAATATACTGTATTTTAATGTACAGGACACTTTTATTGGAAACAATTGCTTTGAGTCCTAAAATAAAGTTTCATTTGTGCTATTTTACAGCCCCTAATGGATCGAACCGGCATGGTTGTCACGTGCCTGATTGCATAATGTAATTCCTGAAATTGACTTTGTTTTTCTATTTGAGACGTTCGAGGCTCGAACTTCAAGCAAAGTGGTAACAGCTTCTGGCAATTGGATTTCAAAATTGTTATATATATTGACTTTTGGTAAATTGACATAGCCAGCGCACTTTGAGAATCAGGTGGCTACTGTTTGCTTAATTTGACAAAGTGTTGTAGTAAAATAATAACACCTTGTTGATGTAGTGAATCCTCATTGATATGCCAGCTAGTTTATCAGTTTAAGCGAGCTATAAATTCCCTGTTTTGTAGCTTGAAGCATTTGAAAATAAATAAATAGGCTATCTGCTGTAGTAGGCACCACTGCTTGAAGAATGTCTGCTGACGTTCTCGACTATCACATCTGTTTTTCTGTAGTCCTGGCTAGGTTTGCAAATATTTAAATAATGGAATAAAAAGACATTAGCAAAAACTAGAACATCGAAACCTAGTAGCACCTAAAAAAGGTATCAAGGGCAAATAGAAGGAGAATTATATCAAATGTTATGCAAGACGTCTTTCTGGCCGTTAGCCTGGCTTACGTGGCAATGGCAAACTGCATTAATCGTCCTTCCGGTGGCTAAGTTTTCTAGGTCAACGGTTCCCACCCGGGGATTACCGGACCCCTGGTGGTCCGAAACAACAATTTCGGGGTGTCCGAAATGCGATCTTCGAGTGTGAGGGTTTGTATGTTTTTGGATACTTCTTTTTTTCAAACGAACCGAGATTTGCGAAAGCTTACTAGTGCAATTACTCCAAAAGAGAATATCCAGCTTAAATATTCTAGCTAATGTCACTTACTTAACAATTTAATTCTAAAAGCGTTCAGTGTTGTAGGAGTCGGGGGTGCAAGCGCACCCCCAAAAGGTATCCGGGAAAAATCTCTGAAAATCCGGGCAAAATCCGTAGAAATCTGGGCAAAATGTGTGAAAACTAAAAATATTTGCAAAATCCCTGAAAATCTGGGCAACCTCCCTGAACATACGGGCGAATATGGTGCCCAACTTGGTTTGATTTGAAAAAACTGGTGCCCAACGCTTCCAGAATCACATGAAGATCTTCCCAAAACACGGTCTTCATGAGCAATATTTGCAGAAAAAGTGGCTCAAAATAGTTCGGGCAAGTTTGGGGAAATTTGGGCAAAAATCCTTCGCATCCCCAAACATTTGCCAGCTTCCACTCCTATGAACACGTGCATGGCTATTTCTGCTTCACGCTGCGGTTGCCACATTAAAGATGGTCCGTGATGCCATTGTGAGTGCATTGCGACGTTTAACTGATTATGGTGCAATTATGGCGATATGGTTGTTTGAAGCCTTCTGCACAAAGCTATCCCAAAACTACTGCTTCTTTCTTAGTGCGTCTGTCTTATTTCTCAGTACAAAGACATTTGTGCAAACCCCTGTTATTGAGCTTGTTCAAATGGCAAAATATACTCGCCAACACCGTACGCTTACTCATCCACGTTTCATCCAAAAAAATTATGTTAATGGAGAGCTCCTTTCTCTTGAAATCTGTTTTGTTTCATCCTTCAACTTAAAAAGACGCGAAGGAACTCGCCCTCTTAACAGCTATTTTACATTGCATAGAGAACATGTTCATCCTACGAATCCATACCTTCACACAGTGTTTTCGGTCTGGAGTTCAAGGGTCGACTTAGTAGAATTTCATTGACAATTTTCACCGCGTTATCTAGCACGTTTTCATATCAGTTTCTTTGTAACTAAATGCTCTAGATGGATTATTGGATGAGTAAACAACATTTTTACTTTAATTTTTCTAAATATATCAAGGCGATACTCATTCAAGCTTGCAGCCCAATCTGTTCACACTCCGACACAGTTTTCCCCATCCCTCTTTCTCACATCTAATATCTTTGACCCGGTAGGAGCCTACGTCCTGCAAAGTTCATGCAACATAGAAGTTCTTCCTTCAAATCTTCATTTCCCATATAAAGTAAGAAACAAAGAACTGCGCAATTAGTCACGTCAGTTGATTCGTTGAGTTGACTTGCCAAATACCTCGACTTCTTTAACTCTTCCATAGCCTATTGCCTGGTCTTCAATTCTTCGCTTGAATTGTGTTGTTAGAAAATGTTATACGCTCAAGTTTCTAAGCTGCTTGGGGAACCAAAACTTGTTCATCTCCGGATAGGATGCACGGCTTTAATAACTCTTCCCCAATGGTGAACGATTTTTTGTTTTGTGATGATATACTCGTATTTCAAGAGAAATGAGAGAAGATGCATGAAAAAGAGTTTATTCAGTAGTAGCCATCATTACATTTGCTTTTTGACCATACATCTCGTTGAGTAGTTTTTGAAACTACTCAACGAAATAATCCAGTGGCTTGCCTTTATAGATTGCTGTGCTTCGAATCAGAGGCGTGGAGAGGTCTGGTGATGCCTAAGGCAACTGCTTGATTGTATCCCACTACCAAAATCTAGTATTGAGGAATGTGAGAAAAACAGGCAATACGTGAAAACTAATGTTGACAAAACGAGTTTCGAAAAATTAAATCCATGCAGAATGTGTTAGTAGCCTTTACAATACCAAGAAAAATTTAGTTACATTGTTTTAATTTTTTAAATTTCACTCTTTGGATGCCCCCCTGCCCTGGATGCCCGGGACCGTCGCCCCCTTCCCTGCGCACGCCCCTGCTTCGAATGAACGTGACAGGCAAGTGTGGAAGGTTTCATTGCATCGGTTGAGAGAATTTGGGAGCATACTAAACACATGTTCCAGAGCGACTGTTCACTACATGGAGCTACAGTAAAGCCAAGTCCATTGACTTAAAATTTTTATTTACTTAAAATTTGGGAAACTGGGCAGAGGTATAACTTCACAATTTGCTTTGAAACGAGCGAAAACGCAAACGTCTATTCTAGGCTCTTATCAGTACCATAACAACAAGATAATATTCTTTGCTACGCAATACAAGAATGGAAGTACTGCTCTGCAGTGTCTTGCTGTCTTGCTTTGTTGCGAGCTTTTTGTCAGTGGAAGATTTAACATCAAGCAAGAAAGTGCTGTGTGAAAGGTTCAATGCTCAGGAACATGGCTGGGCGCGAGAGAGATGCAAGCTGACTGTATGCAAGTGGTACAAGGAATAGCGAAGTCTTCACCCAACAAATTGTTTGGGGGCAAATACTTTGACTTGAAACGGGCAGCTGCACTTGGCTCGGGACACTGCTGTCAACGCACAAAATGACAAAATATGCTATAAATTTGGGGGAGATGGCCTCTTTCCTCCCTTTCTACGCCCATGGTTTCAAGAACCGAATGAAAAAGAAAGTACTTACTTGATGTTTAATCTTCCACCGGAAAAAAGCTCTCAACAACACAAGACCGTCAGACACTGAAGAACACCTTTGAAAAGCAATATTTTTAGTATTAGATGCTACGTTTGAAAGTTACCAACTAGATTGTCCACAAACATAGATTGCTTGTTGAAGCCTTATATGTTAGTTGAATCAGCTAGAGCTAGGACAGTTTCTCATAAATTTTGCTTGGAAAAACGTGTCTATATTGCGCTTACTTCATATGAGTAGCTGAGGGTGTTGCGACAATATTTTGCTGTACAAAACGTCTTCATGCTGTTTATCATCATCCTATATCGTAGAAGATTGAAATACTGTATTTTGTAGTGCTAGGAAAATGACAACCCAAAAACGGCATAAAGAAACCCTGTGTCCACCTAATGGATTGTGCTTAATTGGTCCCTTAAATCTGTTGTAACCAGGGTTTTTTTAAGGCTTTTCAGGGACCCGATTCGGGTCCGTAGAATTTCAAATCGGGTCCCTAGAATCAGAGAAATCGGGTCCCTACAGATCCAAACAGGGTTCCTAACACTTTCCTTAAAAAAAACCTGTGTAACTATGGAAAAGGAGTTTGCGTTCAGCTAATCAGGCCGACAACCAGACGATATTTTCGATGGCGGCAACACGGACCCACATGAAAATTTATACACCGTATTTACCCGATTGTTAGCCGCCCATTTTCGTAGTCCAAAATGTCGTGGTCCACATTTCTTGTTAGCATATAGGCTATGTTTTTATACGCATAAACAATTGCACTCTTCTAAAGTAGCGAATGTATCCTGGTATGCTATTCAGTGAGAATATTAATGCTGAATACAATCACTTCGTTCCTAAATTGTTGTGATTAGACATCTAGATAACTGCATTCAAATATATTTTAGTCCGAACCCCGTAGCCTAATCGAAAACTACGCTGCTATGGCCCACATATTGAGAAAAACTTCTCTAGACGGATCAACCATATTTTCCAGTATGAAAGGCATGGTTAATTATAGATGGCGGCTTATCCTGTTTTTCAATCCAGAGGACAAATCAGTTTTACACTAATGGCATAACTTTTTTACAACGAAGAATTGAGGCACGTGTTGCTTTATGAGTTATTCAATATATGCTTTATTTTTCTTGTGATAGCATTTTTTCAAGTACCATTACGGAATTACTACGGTTCAAGCGAGGCTTTTCAGTTTCACTAAAAGAAAAAGATATATCATAGGATATTTCTTTGTTGTGTTATAGCAGTGGTTTTCAACCTGGGAGTCGTTTGCCTTTTTTCTAGGGTCGCGAGAGCTTTTGATAAAAATATTCATAATTGCTTCTATATTTTATATTTCATATTTGGAACCACTTTTTGTCGTTGCCAAAATAATAGGATCACCTGGCAAAAACTACAGCGTACCTTTTCATTCCAAACTGTTTTAAGTGTGGTTGTGAACATTACAGTACTGTTGCGTTTTGTATCGTGCGAATAATTTTGTTGCGTAAGAATGAGCTGTGCTTGCAAATTAGATATCTGAATGCGGTAGCGAACTTGGGAGTTATTCTATATTTTTAATGAGTTGTCTTGTGGAGTGATTTGTGTACAGCACGGGTCTCTATCAATGATGCTTCCATGTCCATGAATTTAATAAATGAGTCTTTGTTCAACATAGTGTGACGTAGGTTATTTTTAGTCATTGTGCTTTTCTATTGTGCAAACATAACCGCATCACATATGCCCGACTGGAATTTTTGGAAAGGGTTCGTTAGGTTAAATTGGGTTGCAAAATGGGTCGCTGCATGAAAAAGGTTGAAAACCACTGTGTTACAGTAAACATGATTTTCTAACGATCTTCATCCGAAAAAATCTTCCACATGATAACCATGCACAATGCAGTTGAACCAGCCTCGCTTCGATAAATGTGCTTAAATTTATCGACGCCTGGCCAGGATAAATGTGTTAAAGCAATAGCTGTGTTGATGTATGTCCAACAAACATTTTATTTGGACTGTCGAATAACGCATAGTGATCCGGATTTGGAGCCGCTTTAGCACAATTTTTTATTGTTCGAGTTTTGCAGTGTTTCATTTAAGCATCGATTTCTTCAGTAGTAATATAAACTTGTGACGATAAAATCAAAGATTCGTCGAATGTATAGAAACAGCAAATCAGATAGAAAACTCAGGGTTTTTATTTTTGTTTCCCCTGTACCTTATGCCAGCGCGGCACATACTCATGATTCCTTACGGATTTTACCTAAAAGAAACTAACATTTTTTGTCTAAAGAAAACAGAAATGTCCAACGTTTTGCTTAGAAAAGCAATCGCACGGAGGGAGTCCACCAGTAGTGAGAGTCATTCCAATACAACTCAGAGCAAAGCTGGAGTATAAACAACATCCAATATTTCTTGTGACGAAGAAAAACGGTGTATATTTGACAGTTAGGTGATGATGAAGAATTACGTCACAAATGTAAGGAATGCACATCTGAAAGACACTGAACTTATTTGCAAACAAACGAAAAGATTTCGCAATAAGCACCATGGTTGTTTCATCAAAAATTCGCAACGTGGAGATCTTAATATTGTGTGAAAAAGCGAAAAATTTATTGCGGCATGAGCTGTATGAGCTAAATATTTAAAAGCTATCAGCTTCGTCACAACGCTAAAAGCCTCGGACGAGAACAGTGCTAGGAGATATCATCCATGGTTCTTCAAAACGCCTGGTTTGTAGGGTTGCCAGATCACTTGAAATTTTTTCAAGGACGTTTTGTTTAAACAGATACGGTGGACAGCTTTCATGGGTGTCCGCAGAGGGGCAAAACATGTTTTCGCCTCTCTGGAAATTGGGTCTAAGAACCCGAAAAATGTTGGAAAATCTGAAGCCAGCATCTCGATTCCGATTAATTGATTTAATTCTTGCAATAACACTTTATTTACCGGTGTGGCAATCACACTGCACAAAAGCCAGTTTAACTGTTCTGGCGTGATTCAAGAATTTTCAAGGACGCCAGAAGATATTCAAGGACAACAAAACCTTTTCCAAGAATGAAGGACATAACAAGCTTTGACAGCAAATAGAAGGACAATTCCTTGGCGCTCAAGGACGTCTGGCAACCTTACTGGTTTGCCTTTGTAAGGCACAAAAGTTTTTTACATCACTTAGGAATGTTGGCCTAATGCTGTTGGTTGAAAAATTTCTTAACAATGGATTGTGGGTTACGTCAGCTGTAAAGCAAAGCTGCTGACAAGCTAAAACTGAATTTCAGCTGCAAACACAGGAAGGTTTGCATTGCAGAAACTCTTTGCTTGTTCGGATTGCGGATTGCAGCAACATGTTTTAGAATAGGAATTACCAACCTGGGATACATGCACCCGTACGGCTACATTTGCTTATCTGAAGGGGTACATTTTAGGATAACAATAGAAGGAAAATATATATTTATAATTTATTTATTTCCAAATGTTCTAAAATATAAATTTCTAGCAAAAATTCTGTGAATTTTCGTTATTTCACTCAGCTTTTTTGTCATAAAAATTTTAGGGGTACATGCGCATCTGTCGAAATGCTGAAGAGTACAGGGATGGAAAAAGGTTTGGAACCCCCGTTTTAAAATTTTGCAAATATTTTCAAACAAAATAAATATTTTGTGGCTACGGACGTTTCAAAAATTTTACCAGTTTTCGATCCAAGTGACGATTGAAAATTTTTGTTAAATATTAATACTTAGATGTTCTTGAATTAACTATCGATGTGATCTCGTTTCATCACCCTAGCATGGTTTGGACGAAATAAACATGGGTTTCGTTTACCATGTCTGTCAACACATAAACTTCAAATATATAGTCAAAATTGAGAAGGCAGTTGTGCCTTGGCAGTGTGAGACTTGTGCTATTATTGATGTGAAGCAAAAGTACAATCACAACGCGTGCAATCAAGTCCCATAAGTGTTCAGAATAAATTGAATGCAACTCAGCGCAAAGCAGGAGTAAAAATGACATCCTATGTTTCTTGTGACGAAGTAAAACGGTGTAGTAAGATGAAGAAGAAGTACGTCACAAAAGTGAGAAATACACTTCTAAAAGAAGCTAAAAATTGTATACGAACAGCGAAAAGGTTTCGCAATAAGCATCATGGTTGTTTCATCAAAATTTCGCAAGGTGGATATCTCAATATTGTGTGAAGAAGCCAAAAAAACTGCGGCGTGTTATATCGGCATTTGTTTCACTGAGAAGCACAAAACTATTAACGTCGCCACATCACTACAGGCAACAGACGAGACTAGCGCCAGGAGGTATCACCCACGCATCTTTGAAACGCCTGAGTCGCCTTTGTAAGGCACAAAAGATTTTGTTACGTAACTTAGATTTTTTGCCCCAATGCTATTGGCTGAAAAATTTCCTAACAATGGAAGTGGGTCAACGTCAGCTGAAAAGCAAAGTTGCTGACAAGCTGAAACTGCATGCTAATTGCAAACACAGGAAGCATTGCGTTGCAGGAACTTTCTGCTTGTTCAGCTTGCGAATTGTTGCACCATGTTTTAGATTTTTTGCAAATATTTTCGAAAAAAAACATTTATTGCCGCTGTGAATTTTTTTTAATCCAACTTTTTTAATCCAATTTAAAAATATAATATTGCGTCATTAAATCCTAATAATTGGATGCAATGGTTAGTTATCAAATTAACCACAGTTCTACTCTCACTTCTTTATCCGAGGCTGGTTTATTTACAGGTTCCTGTCTTATCAAAGTCAGAACAGTTGAAACACCCTGAAATGCCCCAAAACCTTTTCACACGCTTTTCTCAAATCTGTTTGAGAATTTGCTGGTTTTAGTGTAAAGTGCTGAAAAGTGCTTCGGTGTTCTGGAGCCTAGTTAAAGGTAAGCAAACTTCAGAAAATTCCTTTTCTGTCTGCACATACGTTTGAACTTCCGCCAAAAGGTTTCTTTGAAAGATACTCCAAAACATTGCCATTAGTAGGCCAGCAGAGACTGCATTATTCGTGAAAAAAGTTTTAAAGATGTATGAACCATGTATTAATTGACAAAGGCTTGAAGCCCAGTCGTAACAGTAACAAAAACTGTTGATGGGTGTGTAAAACAAACCATCTGCAGAACTATAGTTTTGTTTACCCAATTTTTGTTTTCAGAACTTTTGGTTAACAACATGCAAGTCTGCGTCACAGCTTTTAAGCACCATAGTTCTGCTGGGGCTTACGTCATTAATAGACAAAACGCCTGCGTTTCGCATAGGCAAGCATTGCTTAGGTAACTTTAAGTTTTACGTATGCAATTGTGTGTTTCAACTGCTTTAATTTTGATCTCTTGCTTATACATACAATCACAAATTCTGCCCACAAAATGACGCTCAAATGTTTTAAACAGACTTTGCCGAGTTAAAAATTGTTCGTTTGAGAAAATTCGTCACTAAAATCGTGGTTATTGAAAGCTTGTGTTAAAACATTCAAGCAAACCAAA
>Ga0210059_1000553_pt1 | contig 48650 bp, 21 predicted proteins | sample Ectturendosymbi2_FD_188042 | JGI IMG/M metagenome (GOLD analysis project Ga0210059, IMG submission 188042) | Ecteinascidia turbinata endosymbiont from Florida, USA - Sample 2 (SPAdes) (version 2) | ecosystem: Host-associated > Tunicates > Ascidians > Unclassified | place: Key West, Florida...
ATATCAGATTGAATGTTTTTTTGAAGCAATGGGTTTGCATAGAACATTGGATTTGAATTCCAATCCAATAGACAGTACCCATTCCAGAATAATTTCAAACGAACGATAAACTGTCTGGTAACTCGGGCTAATATGAATGAGCCTAAGACGTGGAGGATTAACTGGCGTTATCATTGTTCTGTGACGTGCGTTACGTAACAATGGACGAGCTCCCATGAGAACTCCCATTCATTGTTGCGTAGCTAATGTCACGGAGCAACGATAGTGTCAGCCAGAATGAACAAATGGAAATTTCAGTGATACAAGCCCCGAACGGTTGCATTCACAAAGTGTAGGTTGCGTGATGAGCCCAAAGGAACGCTGCTAATCTGGAATGGCCCCTGAGTGAAGGTATGCAAGTTAGTGCGCTGCCGCCTGTCTGAATAGCCATGTCTTGTTGAAGCGTCAAGCTGCTTAAATTGCCAAGCGTGACGCTTACGCGCGTTTGTGGCACAAACAGTCACAATTGGTGAGCAAAAGGTCTGCCCGGAGTAGGAGTCATTAAAATTTTCTGCAACTCCGACTCCTCAGGTTGAAAATCCTTCCGACTCCGACTCCACAGCCCTGGTTATTAGCCACCAGGTTCAGTGTAACATTCCTACATCTGAGGCTCTGTTACGAGAATACACGTACCTGTTTCTCAAAACATGCAGAAAATCAATATATGGATACGAGCTTTGATGCAGTCAGATTGTTTGTATTCGTCCCTATTCTTTGAACACTATAATCAAATCACACTTTACTCTGTGAATGAGTGATCGAACTTTGCAGCATCCGTTTGACTGATGGCACGTCATGCCACAATGCATTCGTATTTTACCTGGACTCGACCAAATCAGGGATTGGCACCCTACTCCGCAGTAGTTTTGTAACAAGTGTTACGTGTTACCTAACATTAGTGTTAACAATGTGTCTGTAACCAATGGCTCTGTCTTCAACACAGTAGCAAAAAGTCTCTGTCACCCTGTGATTCCGCCGGCTCCAGTGCTTTGTACTACGTTCTGCAGTGTGTGTGTTTATACTATGGACTTCGTCTGGTCATAAACAAATAAATTGAAATTAAAAAAGACATTTTCTGAAATGTTTTCGGATATATACGGAATGTAAGACTCAAAAATCGCAATTTGAGCCAGTTCGAAGTTATGCTGTAGAGAGAAGCACCATCTTCGCTGCATGTGACTTTGCAATGACGATGTAAAAAATATAGTTCGACGTGTTTGCTGCGCATGAATTGTACATTGTCCTGCAATACCTGTGAGGCACAGTGTACCTTTATCGGATAACCTGTAAAATTGACCTTAGTGTTAGAGCCGCTTATATCAACCCTGCGGATTTTTTGGGATGCAAAAAATTTCTGCCCAAATTTGATCTGGCTTTCCCAAATAATGTATGAACAGCAAGTTTTAATGTTAAGACAAAAACGTACCTTTGTAAAGTAATCAAGGTTTCTACTTAGGCCTACCAACTACTGGGGTTCAAAGTCGTACGCCTTAAACTAGCAATCAATATTCTGCATAGCTCCATGTGAACAATGGTAGGCCTAATATTTACTGAGTTGAAAAATGTTAGCTAATTACAATAAAATCCTCCCAAAACTTGCTGTTCATGCCACCACGCGTGGAAAGTGTCGTTCAGAATCTTCATTTTCAAGTTTTTATATACGTTCTAAACTTATTCTTGCAACACGATCATCCTAATAGTTAAGATCTGTTCTTCTCTAGCATAAATGTGTGCATTTGTGTTGGCCACAATGGCAATCAACCTGGAAAAGGAGTAAAATGTCCATGGGCGTCGGAGCCTTGGCCCCCTCTGCATTTTTAGCAGAAAAAGGTTATTTTCTTAGTTTTGAGTGGAGAAAAAATTTCACCACTTTTGCTCCCCCTGGAAAAATTTTGGAAAATCTCCTAGTGACCCCCCTCCTGGAAAAATCCTTCCGATTGGCAATCTTGTTGCACTTGCAATGCTACACATTGGCAATCTTCACTGCAACATGCTGTACTTAAAATGCTACAACTTACTTAAACGCTTGCAGTTTCTGAAGTCACATTATGAAAACCAAAAATCTACTCCAGTTTAGACAGTTAAATGTGCATTGAACACAGCATGCTTAGAAAATATAGCAATATGAGACTGATACATGCAAATACTGTAGCCTATATGATCATCTACTAAGGAATGTGTACAAAGCACATTTCCAATGACAAATGATTTATAACCTCAACAAGAATATTTTACAAAATGGCAGTGCTTCACTGAATTAGCATAAGTGAATTATGCAGTACTGTTCATGAAAACTTCATTTAGCAGCATTAAATTGAAGCAACAAAATTTGGCAGGATGCAACATGCATGCAATTCATTGCATGAAACAAACGGAAACTATGAAAACCTAAACAGTATAAAATCACAGCTATATTACCACCACGCAACATATTACAGCTGCAGTTACGTTGTTAATTTTATTCATGAATACTTCATGGAAACAGATTTGCACTTGCAAACCTCACAACATCAAGCAAGTTGGAAACACGAAAACTTCACACTATCATATCACAGCTACACCACATTACTGCCACAAAACAGTTTGCAGCTACAGCTACATTTTAGCTGTACACTTTACAGCATTAACAATTTGAGGTTTACAAAAATTAGGGTTAGTTGGAATGGTGAGTTACCACTACTGGCTGCATGTTCCTAATTTTAAAATGTTTCTAACTCTACCTAAATTTGAATGAAGTTGTCTAAGTTGGCCCAATTTCGATTTGGGCTGTTGTAATTTGCTCAAATATTTATAATGTATACAAATCTGAATGACTCTTCCAATTTGACCAGATGTTTCTAATTGTACCCAAGTTTAAATAAAGTCCTTTCAATTACCCAAATATGATTAAGGCTGTTGGAATTTGCCCATATGTTTCTAAATGTATGCGAAGTTAAATGAAGTGGTTGAATATTATTCAAATTGGAATGAAGCTGTTTGAAGCTCCATAAAATCAAAAAAGCTGTTTGAAGTTCCCCAAAAATGAATAAAGTTGTTTGGAGTTACCCAAATTGAAGATGTTCCACTTGGCCCGGATTGAATAAAGCTATTGTTGTTTGGCCAGAGTTGATTTAGTCTGTTGGAATTCACCCAAATTTTTTCAATTTATGGAAACATATTTAACTTCACCCAAATTTGAATGAAGTAGTCCCAATTTGCTCAAATTTCATTACGGTTGTTAAAATATACCTAAATGATTTGACTTCATCCTAACTTGAATAAAACTCTTATAATTCACCCAGACATTTCTGAATGTAGTAAAATTTTAAAGGAGCTTTTCTATATAGCCCATCTTTCAACAAGACTGTTTGAAGTTGCCCACAATTGAAATAAAGCTGTTGCAAATTGGCAAAATTTGATTTGACTGATGGACTTCACCTAAGTGTTTCCAATTAATCGAAATGTTTTTGTTTTCACTCAAGTTTGATTGAAGCTTTTCTCAGTTGCCCAGATTCAATTGAAGCTCTTGGACCTTACCCACATGCTTCTATTTTACTCAAATGTTTCTAATTGCACCCAAAACTTTATTGAAGTCTTTTAGTTCACCCCAATTTGTCGAAGGCTGTTGGAATTACCACATGATTCTAGTTCACTCAAGTGCAATGTTTATTTTGCAATCAGGGGCAAAACAGAATGGCAAAATAAACTGACTATTTTGCCGTTTTGGCCATTATTTTGCCGTTGATTTGGTTATTTTGCCTTAGTTTGTAAAATAGACACTACCTCACATGTGAATGTAGCAGTATAATTTGCCCAAATTTTGAAAATTTTTGCCCGAATAATGGCCAATTTTTCAGTGTTGGGGATGCGACCACATCCCCATGCCGTATGCTTATGGGTGGATCCACGGGGGGAAATCGCCTCCCTTAAAACCTACGGAAGTAACTTTATTCACCATGATTTTGTACAATTCGCAAAACAGCATTCGCGTTTTCCCGCCCATTGTTTTGTCACAGCAGTGTTGCAAAGTATACTTCATCTCCCTTACAGTACCGAAGCTGTTATGAGATTTGACTACCGAATATTACCGAAATCGTCCCCCTAACGTTACTGGCGGGATACGTCCCTGTTTCAACCGATATTATTTTTCCAATTCAGGAAAGTTTTGGCGTCCTATTTTGTGACGTCATGGATTGCGCAAAGCCGCTTTAACACGTCACTAAGGTTCGTAATTACTCACTTCACGATCCTTAGTGATCTTGATGAGATTTTGCAACTGGATAGCAGCCGCTGGCGTTCGACATTTTGTAAATCGTAACAGCAGCATCAGCTGACAGATAACATTTCGTAGATATTACGTAACATTCGGAGATGAATTTTGCACAGCAGCGAACAAACTGAGTATTTTTTATTTTTCAAGCAAAACATGGAGCGCAACACGACTCAACAACTCTCTCTAGCAACAACTCTCCTTTCACAGACCACGGTCCGTCTTACATTTTTTTTGCGCAGTGCTTTTTGCACCAGATCTACAATGACCACTATTGCAAACCACATCGGCATCACGTCTCAGTATCTTTCTTGTATCTTTTCCAAAACTTCTTCACTTGGTCGTGAGCCTCCCTCGTGACAACCATGTTGCGTTTCGCCGAATTTTGCCAAATTAAAGCTCCGAGATCCTGAGAAAAATAATAAAAATGCGACTTATTCAACATGGGTCGTTGTTGAATGTACAAATAATAGTTATAAAAAACTAATGACTACTTCTAATTGTCTTGAAGTAATCCTGAGGCAAAATGAGCAATCCCAGAAACTCTTGACTGCTTCTAATTGTCTTGAAGTAATCCAGAGGCCAAAATGAGCAGTCACAGAAACTTATTCAACGAGCTTCTTGGTTAGAAAACCGTTAAGGATCTGTAGTGCTTCCGAACTCTCTGTGGCTTTCCCTTCTGAAAACGTATTCTAAACAATTTGTCGAATTTACTAGCAATTATTAACTGACCTAAACTACTTGCTGACTTAACCCAAGCCTATATTGCTAACAGAAAATGTATCATAGCCTTAAATTTAACCAGAACGTCACAAAAAGCAACTTTCACAATTGAAGAATTTTATAGTCCATAATGGAAACAAAGCAGCTACTTCTTAAGCGGTCATATCAATCAACAAGCACTTGTTGTAGACATCAATTTTTATTTGAATCTTGTATTTGAATAAGCTCTGAAGACACCTACTGACTGTGAGAAATACACACGCTGAATAACATCATAACTAACTAAGCGTTTGTTACGCAGGACAGCTCCCTTTGAAAGATGAAATGTACCTTGTCACGTTAAAACAGAATTATTGGGGTGGGTCGCTTTGAGAAAAATTGAAGTGGTCAGAATTCGTCACCTGATTTGTTGGCGCAAAGCGAACTATAACCACAACTTCAAGCTTAACTGTAAAAGCATTACGAGCGCCGATAAACATCCTGCATCATGTGTGTCATACTTTATCCATTCAGCGTAAAATGAAGTTAAATTTTCACTCCCTTGAGCCAGTGGCTTAACCTTTCCTTCCATGGCCCGTGGGCTTCCTACCGTGACACTTAACACTCGTGGACCATCTACCCTTCAATAAAAAACGTAGGTTTCGTTGCAACTTATTTGCGTTCTATTATGCTCCACGCTAAATTGGAAGCAGGTGATTGCCTATGCTCGTGGCTCCCTAGCAAAATCCTTGTGGGCGCCGGTTGAGAAACTACCCCTTCAAAACGAAATACGCGATGATGTAACAGCGACAAACCTGAGCGTAATTTCGTAGAACTTCAAAATCGCTTTGAGTCAGGAACTGGTTATAAAGAACTCCTTCGCGGAAGGAGAGTCGGTCGCGCTCCATGGCCCAAAGTCGAATTTGGTCCGCCAATGTGGGAGCAATAATCAGATCCTGGCAAGTACAGGAGGGAGTGTTGTATCATAGCAACAGCGAAAGTACCTGGTTTTTGCAGATGCCATCGATATTCGTCCACGTGTTTTCACCAGGCCCGTAACCAGCTTAGGACACTACGACAGGCGAAAAGTTTTCTGAGAGCCCACATTTTTTAAACTGTGTCCAATAGTTTTAAATGTCCAACACATTTTTCAATGGGGAGCGAAAAATTTTTTAGTTACGGACGTGGTTTTCACTTCGTTTACGTTGCAGTAAAATGACGATGTACATAAGCAAAGGATGTGATAAGGAGATTTAAGACTTTGACTGTCTTTATCACATATCCATGTGGAAACAAAACCATGAACCCAAACAATACGATCAACTCAAATACAAAACTATTAACTCCAAAACAAAACCATTAACTCGCAAAAATTTCCAGTTAAAACCTAAAAAGTCAGCAAAGTCCGCATGTTTACTTTTCACGAACAACCAGAATGGTCGAAAAAATCTTTTATTGGTAACTGGGCTTGAGCAACGTACTCTATAAATTTTGATCTCGTCATTTCAACAAAACCAATTTGCCTTAAAATTATCCACAAAACCATGCGAAAATGTCAGCTTGTTTATAAATTAATCACAACATCGCACTTAGGTAATAGGGGCCAACCGGCACGCCTAATTCAACAAACTTAACTATTTCTTACGTTCTTCAGCATATCAGGGTGAGCGTTGGCTCGCAGATAGTGAAGAATCTGATCGGCAGTGATGCCATTCACCACAGCTGTCTGTACACTTTCCCGGGTAAGTTGCAGAACGCAAACGTTTGGAAACCTGTGTTGCAGTGCAACATGCAACCTGCCCTTCGCAAATTAACCAAGAAAACCGCTGCGCAAGTAACGTAAAAAAAGCTTATTTCAACCTCGGAGCTTACAACCCATTTTAAGCAATGATCGCAGTAGACAAAGCAAAAAATGCGAACAAAATTTTGGTTCTCGCAAAATATTGTCTTTTTCCAGAAATTGTTCTCGCTTGATATATCAGAGTCACACTTTGCTACAACCTTGTCTGAGGCACCAATACAAGCAGCCGCTTAGCAAATTTTCAGTTTTTTTCTAGCGAGTTGCTTTTTTCCGAACAAATGCGGGAAAACCGCAGCATTTTCCAGGAAAGTAGAATTAACTATGTTTCCACAACAACACGTCTACACGTCATTTTTGCGCAAACTTTTATTTTAGATGTTCTTTGAAAAACTGTTTGCCTTTGTGCAGCGTTCTTTCCATCGTGTTAAACGCCACTGAATATAGGCAACCGCTATTTAAGCAACTGATGAAGCTTGCGTCAACACACTGGAGAAAGACGAGATATCGAGGCACAAACCTGTAGATCATTTCGCAAAAGAGTGACAGAATGCAATACTGCAGCTCAGATTCTGCAGAAAAAGCAACAAGAGTAAGTACTTATCTACATCCGAACAACATGCCAGCGCAGGTTCAGTTTTACTCTGCTAATTACCCCTACGCTATTGCAGTTATTCATATGTGCACTGAAATCTTTTATGCTTGGGATTTCAATTTGTTGAACGTTGACACAACCAAAACGAGCTAGCGAGATATCCATGGGTTGCGGCAATCTATCTACCAAGAAACTAATTGGAAGGTCACGAGATCACGCAAAAAATGAGGCAAACTTTATGTAATAGTCCAGGGCGAAACTTACACTCTGGTTTTCTCGATTCGCATGGTGCAACTACACCCCTACAATAATCGAGGGAACACCAAGTGCAAGCGATGCTTTACAGAGAACCAGATCACGCGTCTGTGCGCAGCTCAAACCAAACAACTAAGTTTCGTTCTCTTTTTCCAAGACATTACGTTTACATCGATGGATTTGCTTTACAAATCATATAAACCAGAGAGTTTGTTTTATTGTTGGCATCGCCTGGGCTCCGTAGATGGTCGGTTACAATGACGTAATACTTTCCCAGTATGGGTGGTAAGAAATAAAGAGAAATACACGAATCTACTCTCACCAACAATCGTGATTTTCATGAGCCCGTGACTGTTTCTTCTAGGTTCTGCCAAAGAACAAACGTCATTTTTTGCTACCAACGATTACTACCAATGGAAGCGTTTGTGGTTGAGGTGTGTTTTTCGGGCAGCATGGATTTAGTTTAGAATTTAAATCATAGTAAGCCTTCGGCAACAGCAAAGGCACAAGGTTTCCCTAGTTGCTTCAGCCTCTGGAAATGCTCACCGGTGTAAGCATAAACGCGGTAGTTTGTTTCGGCGATGATAAAGCCAGTTTTGCTGCTCGTTTCCGGTCTTTTGGAGGATCCACTAACCAGGTTCACAGCCAGACGTGTTGGGTAAAAACGACGCGACGTTCTCTGCGCAAACAACGCATTTGTTCAAAAACGAGCTTGTTCCCAAACAACAGTAACATACTTTTGGAACCGAACGTCCGATCACTTCACCTTCAATCTAAACGTGTCACTCGAAATACCTTGCCAATACCAAGTATCCACAGTGCTGTGGATAGGGCTGCGTTCAAGTAACTAATATTTATTGCTTAAATACTAAGTAATTTCTAACAAATTTCTTAAGTAACGTAAGTAATTCGAGCAAATCAGGAAAATCGACATTTAGATTGAAAAACATTCAAGTACATAAAAATCATTGCAATTTTTAAATCACACAATGGGCGATTCAGACAAAATTCGCACCTGCAGGCCGCGATTCAATTTCACGAAATGAGCTTCTAGCTCCAAATCATAATCACGATGATAAAAACAATTGCAACTCACAAAGCGCTCTACACAGACAAGAAATCTATTCGCCTCGATGGCTTATTTTATGTGTAATGATGCATGTCATGTATGATACTGTGTGTACAGCAGCAGACGTGGCTTCTAAAATCTGAACATTTCTAAAAGAAAATTACTTGAAATATCAAGCAATGAAAAAAATACTTAATCACGCAAAAGTAAAGGTTTAAGTCAGTAATTGAGTAATTACTTACTTGAACCCAGCCCTAACCATGGACAACAAGCTGTGCAACATGTTAGACAGATGAGAAATTTTTCGTTTCATAGACTTCCCTAATTTTTAACATCCATAATTGATTTTTCTCCAATTTTTTGAAATATTAATCATATTTTTAATATTAGAGGTTTTTCGTCTGAAAGACTTGTCAATGCTAAACAATTATTTTCAAAATCCTGCTCATTCCATAACTCATCATCGCCGTAAAACTGAGTTCATTGATTTTTAAATTTGCCGGTGACGAACTCCGGTTGTTCTATTAAACTCAACTAAAGCCAAAGCGCAAACAGCAATGAAACCTTGCGCTGCAGCACTAATCCCATTTCTCTGAAGTGTTGCAGACATTGTAAAACGTGATCGTCTCTTCCGCCAGTTGGTAGATCCTGCGGTGCAAACAAAACGAAAGTCAATCGCCCTTCACTCTGTCGTTTTTGCATGAAGTTGATAAGCGTGGATCGAGTAGATGTCACCAGTTTTTATATATTTTAAGTCAAGTGACTCTATGAGACGAGGTCATCAAAACTGCACAGAAATATCGGATACGAATATTAAGAACCTGTGTCCGACTGCCGCCGCCTGAACCAGTACAAACGAATCCACCAACATGGGTATACGGGTATACCACTGGCCTGTCATCAATTTGGACAACATGCGCTCTGAACAACCGATCAACCTATGTTGATGTGGTGAAAAAGGCACTTGATGAAACACAATTCAGATGTCTTGTTTGTTTAGCGCTTCCTTGCCACTAGACAGCCACATCGAAAGTGTTTGGCGAATGATGCATCTTGACCGCATTATTCCATCCTACGGCCAAAACGAGCCTCTCACCACATTACCCAACACTTAAATCTGATCAACTTCACCTACCTTACCCACTGACGAAAAGCTCAGTTCGAACAAAAAACGAAGAATTGGAACTAAGTTCATTCCACGTTCTTGAACCCAGTTGAGGTATTCCAGGACAAAAAACCACACCTTAAAACGTTTGAAGAAAAAGTAATATGTAGCAAAGTTCGTGTGGGCATTTTCTGACCATTTCAAACGATAAGAAAACCAAGAACCGTTTTTCAATAATTGCTTTTTGTGAAAACAAAAGCTAAAATGCGAATTAGTTACAGATCGAATATCGGTGTTGTACAACTTTAAAAAGCAGAGTTTAAATCAAATATATGTTCGCGTGTACTGGTGAGCCAAACGCAACAAAGTATAAAAAGTTGTTTGAGTTTTTTCGATTTGTCTATAATATCAATACCATAGCCCTTACTTGCGAAGAGGTATCCAACAAAAGAAACTGAAATCCCTTGGAAGTTATGATTGAATACTGACGACCATCGCTGTCTTCATCCTGTCTGCAACAAATCATCCAACAATTCCAATTGGTTCCCAAAAATTTTCCTGTAGTACACTGTGTAGTGCTGCGGTGTCACATTTTGCGTTGTTTTGCGCTTAGCACCATCCATTATAATGATTAATGATGTGTATCAAAACGAGACCTAGCATATGGGCTACAGGCAATAACTACGAGTGTGAGAGTAATGTATCGGCAACCGTAAGCAAATAAAAAAATTAAAAGCACAATAGAAGGAGTTCAGGATTTGGATGTTAGTCACAAGTTAGTATCAAACTATCGGATGAAGTACCTAAAGCCTGAGTTGCTGATTACTCAACTTGGGAAAGTTTATTGAATATAAGCTGGTAATGGTTTTCTTTGAAAGAAAAATTTCCCTTCTCTCCGTATTTTTAAGTATTGAAACTATTTGCAGAACTTTCTAGCACAGAAACCACAATGCCCCAATATTGTGCGTTTGTGTCGGTTAAGTCAGGAAACTTTCGATCAATTTTCACTGACACCTCGATACCCATTCCAATATTTCGGAGCTGTGGGATTTGCGACAACTCATTACTGATGTGCACCATTTTCGACACGTCACAAAGTGGATCTTAGATTCGGCGTTAACTTAACAACAACCATTTATTAATCTGTTCAACTTCAGTGTCTTGGTAAACACCGCCTTCATCGGACGATTTCGCTTATTGATGACCGCACAACGTACGTGGTGTTGCTGTGAGCAAACAATTCAAACATTTCTTGGAGGTAGTACACCGGGATTATCATCCAAGTTTGCAAAAACTGTCCAAAATCCAGTCATTGCGCTTCATATAATTAAGCAATAAAGCAGTTACCAGTGTTGCCACTTCTGATGTTTTAACATCAGATCTGATGTTTTGAGAGAAATTTCTGATGTCTGATGTTTTTGCGACAAACCTGATGTTGACCGAACTGTTGTTTTTTTTCCCAAATTTTCTATACCTTTGGGATGACATTGACTTAGATTCATGTTTTTTAAGTTTCTTTAATCAATTTCTCAACCTCGTGTGTGTTTGGTAATCGTTCCAAACTGAAGAAGCTCTCTTCATAGCGTTGGGACTAACATTTACGTTACACATAAATAACCAACTTTTTCACTTAATGACGATACTTCTCTATTTTTCGGATTAAACGTGGGTTATCGCACTTTGCTAGGCATTGGCATTAGCTGATATTAAGCTAAAGCTGTACTGTAAAAATCTGATGTTATCTGATGTTGAAAAACACAACAATCTGATGTTGACGCGACTTACCCCAGTGGCAACACTGGCAGTTACGATATAGCGTAAAACGCGGCACCATAGCTTGCAGCACGTTAGGCAAATATATAGTACCTCATCAACCCAGAGGACAAAAGCAGATCCTTGAGATCTTGGCTGAGATCTCTGACTTGTCCATCAGAAGAATTTGATTCAGATCCAACCAAGTAATGCAAAAGCAACTCCCACCTCTCCGCTGCGTATTGGTCCAAAGCTACTTCGTCTTTGACATGTTTATCTGGCCCAAGATGTTCGGTGGTGGACCACGCTTCACCACTTAAAACAGAAGAAAGGCTTCAGCACTTAAGCGTCTATAAGCAATTTCAGTACTTAAACGTCTATAGGCCATCGAATATGCAACTGTTACAAATAAGCGTGTAAATGTATACAGTTTGACTTATTTAAGTTTTGCTTTATTCAATGCGCCTTATAATCCGGTACGCTTTATGTATGAAAAAAGAACAGCTAGCAGTCAATTTTTGATGCTGCGCCTTATAATCCGGCGCGAGGTTTCCGGATTGAAGGGGTGAAATGCGTTGGGAGAAATCTGTTCCTAGCAATTTGTTTCGGATAGCAGGGATTCCGGTTGATCGGAGTTGGAACAAACAGGTCATACTGTATTTGTAAGTGGTATTGATCTCATTGTCAAAACACATAAGAAAAAAATTTCCAAGTTATCATTGCTTTCGGGTACAGCGCATTTATTACATCACATTCGCAGTTTGTTCCTACGAATATGGTGCTGAAAAGATACTTAGCTTGTCGAACATTCAGCAAATGTCAACAGCAATGAGAGCTACTTATCCAAACGTACATACACTTATAAAACCGATGCTGACAACCAGCTGCACAACTGCGTCTGTGGAGCGCGCTATCAAGACGGCGGTGTCGTAAATATACTTGCAAAATAACTGCGGAGAAGAACGATTGAATTGCAATTGCTCTGACTACTTTGCATCATAATGTAAAAGTGAATTACTCGAAATCAATATAGGACTTGTTGCGCAGCAAACAACATCGTCAACTGCTTAATTCTAAAATGGCTATTTTAGAAATACGACGCTTGACTGATATTTTGTTCAGATAATGCGGCCACAACTTTTGAGGCTAGCCGTCGTGTCTTTCAATATTTCGTTGTGCGGTCTCGGGCTAATTTTATCTGCTGTTTACACTCCAAGTTGCTCATAAAAATATAGTTTCAGTGGAAACGAACCCACGTTAATTGGCGTGACGCCGAGGAAAGCCTAAACGTACTTGATTTTGTCATAACCTAGTAGGTGTAAACAGCAGATAAAATTGGCCCGTAACTGCAAAACGAAACGATCGCGACTGTTCTCTCGCCATGAAGCGAAATTTTACAAAACAGCTCCTGCGTGTGCGTGGCAGTGTACGAGATTATGACAGCATTAGAGCCGGCACTGCCAGAGGAGAAAATTCAGAAATACGCGTGTTCGACGCAATATCAATTCCGAGTGTTCACAAACGTGGGGATTGTTTCATGTCACTGCGCAGGCGCCATTTAGACAAGGCAGTAACGTTGTTGTTTCGTAATAGTACTATGCAACGTTACAAGGGATATTAGGCTGTTACCTGTTCCAAAACAGCCGCATTAGAGACCTGCAGTGGCGTTTGATATTTTATCGGCTTTAATGCTGAGTACCTGCGGTGCAAAGGAGTCTGTCATGACAGCCAAACAGACCCCCTAGATGTGCCCCTGTCAATACTTAATGCATATTTTGGCCAACCACAGCGTACTTGGCTTGAAAACTGCCCGAAGGTGTTAACAAGGATCCAATTCCTGCTGCCTTTCTCCATTGTCTACCTAAATGAAACGAAAATGTACACAGTCTGGAACATGTACTAGAATTTAACACAAAAAATGCCCATAACAGATATGCTATATAAGCTCACCTTTACCGTCTTTGGCATCACAATGACAAAATTAACCTACCCACCAATGATGGCCTTTTGCAAGTTTCTTCGAAATACAGAACTCATTGTATAAGATGAAGTCATGTTGCCACGATGCTGGCATTCACTCCAAACATGAAGGTTGCATAAAGCTGTAATAGCTGCTTCGTGGTCTCTGAAAAAAATAACGAGAGTACTTCCAAAATTCTACTTCTGTGCACTGTTCTTTCAACCATGATTGCATAATAGGTGCTGCCAATATTTCCTACAGTAATTCGTAATTTGTAAGTGTACCATGGATTACTCTTTCCTTTTGCAAAACTCAAAAACAGCTGTACTTCACAACATCCATGTGGAACAACTTACTCATTTACAACATGCAAGATTACTGAACTAAGATCATTAATCAAATTTTTTTAAAACTTACACTGTTACACTTACACACATTATTGAAGTATATAATCCATGAGCAGCAATAAATAAAAATCCACACATCAGTAGTAATAGTCTCTGACAGAAGGTATTTACACAAAATTAGCCAAGATCTATTTGGATGAAAAATTCAGGTACATAATATATTTGCAAGTCTTTTCAGACTTTGTCACTCTGGACTGTGGATAATGTGTGGTTAGTCACTAGTCAACAACAATTTGATACATTTCATCACTAAAGTTATTGTCTATTGAATCGTGTAGTCACTTGCATATTATGAGAAACTAAAGACGATCTCAGATCAAACATATTGTTCTTATGAATGTGGCCTGTTTCTGCTCTTTGTGTAAACATGATTTCTGAGAAGGCAATAGCACAGATGTTCTGAGGATTTTATTGTTGTGCACTGTCACTATTTAGATATGTTCCAAAAATCAGAGCATAAAGTCACATCAGAATGATCCAAACGCATGGCAGATTCAGAAAAAATTTAGCATAACACTAGATGACACAGTGATCATATAATACACTTATTTCTACCAAGTTAAAAGTGAAGACATGCAATAGCAAATCTAGAAATTATGTTTTGAATTCAATTTAAACCAATTTGAAGAGGTTTGTCACTTTGGAAGCAGAAACTTTGCAAAACCAAAATCAAAACTGGAGTATAACACATTATGCACCGAAGCTAACAAAATGATATCTACCAGGTGAAAACACCCTGTATGACACACGCTGTGAAAGTCTGAACATTCCTGCATAGCATAAATATTGAATCAAATGTTATAAAACAGTGTTTTTTCGTAAAATCGCCCTGTTACAGAAACTTTACTTGGAAATCACCACCCTGCTGGGTTTTTGCGCTGTCTGAAAATATTATTTTGTCAAGCAGATAAATTAGCTCTTCTGGCGATTTTTATTATTAGCCGACGTTTCACCCACCTATTCAAGTGGGCTTCCTCAGGGCAATGTTTTTTTAACCACGTATGACATGCAACTTACTGATAACAAGAAACAATGAGCAGTATGACGTACAAAGACCAAAATGCAAAACTGACTACCACATTGCACAATAAATAGAGTAAAACCTACATAAAAATGCACAAAAATGGTCAAATAGCATGAAGATATGGGATAAAACAGAGAACAAATAAAGTGTAAAACTTGCGTGGTGAGGTGAGAGCTGGCAAATTTGTAGGTACAAAGGCAGTCATATTATTTTGTTTCGGAAATGATTTACCACCAATGAAATATAAATGAGCAATCTAGTTAATACAAAATAAATGCAAATGCATTTGTAGAATAAATGTTATCATTTCCAAAATAACAGCCGGTTCCAACTAATGCGGACCTAACGGTTGGTGTTTATCTGCAAGCTTTTTCAAAGCAGTTTGCAAGTTGCTCAATTTAAGTCACATGGCGTTTCCCTGGTCTTGTTCATGTCAAGGCGATTGCGGTATTTGTTACACATATGCAGTAGGCTGCTTGGCAGAAACATTGCTCAGTAAAATACATCGTTAGAAACGCCAGTAATAATAGCTTCACTTATTCCCAAAGCCCTGGATAACTCTCACTGCATTTGACCCCAAACATTTACCAACCGTGTGAATGAAATACAACATGGGTTTCATCATCACTTTGAATGTCAATGAGACGTTCATGGATGGTGGAATCCATTCGTTTATGCTAGCTAGCTGGCGAAGCGAAAATGTATTCCACCCAGTAACATTCTTCGCAATTTAACTTATGGCATGGTCTCCACAACAGAATGATTTCATAGCAAGCTTCAAACAACCGGTGGTGAAAAGGATATATTTGGACTCCTTCGTTTAACCAAGATAAGGTATTTGGATTTACTTGCCGGTCTAAGTTACTCCTTTCCTAGTATACTGTTCTGTTATACTTTGTCATAAGTCAGATGAACACAGTACAGCCATATCCACAGTGTACAGCAAATCCCTCAAACTGACTGAAAAACACGATAAGCACAATTTATAACTTACAGCTAGCTGTAGTTTCACTAGCCGTCAATTGCTATGGAAATCGTCCCACAATAGTTATACTTCCAGTCTTTTTACAAAACACACTTAGGTACATTGTTTTACTCAAGATACTCAAAGATTATAAAACACATGATAACAGAATGTTATTTTTTGTTTTTTTTAGTGGCATTTTTTGCCTACAAAACAATGGTTTGGCAAGGCTCTACCGAAAACCATGAGGACTTGTTTCAAGGCAATTTTGCAAATAATAACACATAGGCTTGGAGGGATTTGTGACAACTCACAACGAAAAATAATTAGGCTTAACTTGATGGCAACCTGCAATTAATATTCGCTATCAGTATCACCACGAAAGTCGATGCGATGATTTAGTGGTAGCAGTGTTGTGATTTTTGGGCCATTTTCAGCATCTGCAAAGAAGCTGAAATTTTTTCTCTTTAAAAATTGGGGTTTGGCTGATTGGGTATTTTCCAATAGTTATATCAGTATTGATTGCTTTCAACCAATATCAATATCATTATAATTTAGCTAATGAATGCATACTATACAAGAAACGTGCAAGACGCCACATGCTGATGTATATATGCTGACAAATGTCATTGCTTGCTGTGCTGTTTGTGACATTGGTCATGCAACGATTCGGTTGACCAACCTAGCAAACTACTCAGTACAATGATTTCCCCACTCTTATCTCATTTTAAATATTAGACACAACAAAATATCACACAATGCATACATTCATAATCTTTGTGAAAACCACAATGTTTGACTCCCAACCAGTGACAATCTCAGTAGTCTTGGATAGTTGGTGCAGTGAAGTATTACACAGAACGACATTAGTTTGATTATTACGTCACCAGTCCGATATCATGCATTCTATAAACTTAGTTACGAAACATGGAGTCGAAAGTGCATCAAATGTTTGGATTCCAAAGTACCAAAAATTGTTTTTTAGAATCAATTCAAATTTTTAATACGTTTTAACCTGCAGAAATCTCCCCCCTAGAAGCTGAAATCGCTCCCAAATCTCGTAAATAACAAAATCGCCCACTGGAGGCGATTTCGTCCACGTTGAAGAATACTGCTATAAAATAACAACACCTGTGCAAATGTCATGTTGGCATTTTAAATCACTTTTCACTATGAGGAATATACTGTTTGCAGTACTTCAAAATGAGCTTCTGTTGAAAATTTTAGCATTGAAGCATAAATGTTTACATTGTGAAATCATCAAAATCAAAAATAAGAAAAACTTGTAAGATATGCAAGAACAACATTGCGAATAATGATGAAGCAAAGTAACTCAAATGAGTAAAAATTAACATTGGCCTGCATGCACAACAGGCTCTATTTCACAATTGATACAATCTTGATTAATGTCACTCTTCATTTTAGAACTTTGCACAAAATGTTGAAAGTGATTAATTTTTTGAACTGTGTCACTTTCAGTTTAAAAGATTAAATGAACTGGTTTCAAATCATTTATTCGGTACTATGACAGTTTATCGAAGAAACATTTATTGAACGACAATTTATCGAATGGCAGTTCAGCAAACCAACTGTTAACAGAATGACAATTTGTGAAACAAGAGCTAATTGCAAATTTAACGGTTGCAAGACATCATTATGGTATGGTCTCCATTCTGCATTCTACAACTGCAATCATCATGCTTTATTTGATGCATTCCAAATGCAAAGTCCATTTTTATCCTTCTTTAGCATCAGCTGGAAACTAGCAGGAGTCAAAACACACAGAATCAGAAGTCAAAACACTAGTGCATTGAGCAGTTGCAAATGAATTGTACAGTAGTTTAGAAACGGAATTAATTTTAAGTGAGAAGGAAAACAAGAGTGGCTTCAAAAGTTGTTACATAAATCCAAAATTGTGTAACTTACTGAAAGTCAATTGCACACAAGTTGTACCTTATCAAGTTGTAACATGTAGCTGTAAATAAATGAATGTGATTGAAATGGGCATTTGAAACGCCTGGTATATTCCATTGATGAAATTCGTTCCAATCATAAAAATCATTTTATTATATGTGTGCATTTAAAACGCCCATACTAAGTTTGATAGAATTCAATAAATATTTGGTTCAATAAATTGTCGTTTCAATTAACAGTCGGTTCAATAAACTGTCAGTTTGATTAACTGTCAATTCAACACATTATCATTTGATAAACTGCTATTCGATTTTTTGTTTGATAAATTTTTGCATCATGAAATTATTCAGCCTTTAACGATGCACAAAAATTGTTCTAAGTTACACAAAGCACACCTAAAACTCACCAAACTGTGGAAGAATAAATACAACATACTATAGTGTATTGTACACATACCAACCTTTTTGCATCTTTGATTACCCATGCTGCAGCAGCAGGTTTAGTGACAGGATTCTCAACAAAAAGTATCCGCATCACATAGTACTTTGCCAGCTCTGGTAACTCTCTACAACAAAAACAACATAATAATATCATCATCAGATATACCAATACATAAGGTAATATATACTATTCGAATTTAAACTACTGATAAATTCAACATAACTTTTGAAATGTCAGAGCTATGTGAGTGAATCTAAATAAAATAAAAACAGCACCTACAAAAATAATAAGTATATATACATGAACAATTAAAACTTTGACACCATTTGATGTATATCTTTATACGTTGATAAACAGTGAAACTTTATGAGATCCAATCACCAAAAAAATCTAGAGTAAAATTCAACAACTGCTTTTTTCAATCACATTTCTTCTTTGACTTGTGTATCAGCTTTTCATCCACATTTGCCAAAACGGATTTCGCATTTGAGGAACAGAGCAAACATACAAAGGATTTCCAGACAGTTTACAATTCACCATTAATGCTTTCATTGGTCCTAGAGCAGTGCTTCCCAACCTTTTTCAGCCCACAGCCCACTTTTACTAAAAATTTTATTTGGGGCCCTCTGCGACATCAGCAAAGTCTTTCAGCTATATAACAATAAAAAAAAAAAAAAAGAGAAAATGAAAGATTTATTGTTAATGGGACATTTGATCTTGCTTCTTTGATATGATCAAATCAAGGCGAGGTTTGATAGGAGACAAGCTCACACACAACGCAGCATTTAAAGCGTCAGTTTTTCAACTGTTTCGGGCCTTCAATTTTGTTACAGTTACAATTGAGAAGCCGAACTCACATAGGTATGTGGTTGTAAAAAGCAAGATAAATTTAATGTCATGGTTTGACAATGAAGGGTTTTCCTTGCTGGTATGAATCCAGAAAGAAGTTAGATCTGTTTTTTTATACTGAAGCTTGAGACTGCTGTCTTCAGAAAGCTCAATGAGTTTTTCCTCCAGTTCCGCAGACAGAGCCACTTCCTCTGATGCAAGAATTGACAGCAAAAGGGTTCAAAATCCAAACTTTTCCAGGACGTGGTTCTTCTGGAAAGTAGTAATCAAACTTATGCGACAACTGAGCAAGATACTCAACTACTGGTTCAGATATGTCTACATGAGGAGTAGATTCAAGTTTTTCACTGAGTAGTGGAAACATATCGAGCCGTATATCCTTCACCCTTGTTTTCAGAGACTTAACTTTTTCTTAAACCCCTCAACTTTATCACCAACTAAAAATATTAAGCTGTTCCTGCCTTACATTCACATGTTGAGTTGATTCAAATGGTCAAACACATCTGAAAGGTAGGCCAGTTTAGCACAAAAGTAGTCAGTAACGTAATGTTCAACAAGAGGTGAGCACTGATCCTGAAGAAACAGGTAAACTTGACATCTCAATTCATAGAGACGATTAAGAACACACCCTTTTGAGAGCCACCTAACCTCACAATGGTACAAGAGCTGCAAGTGATCTGAATTGAGCCTGTCACACGTCAGCAAAGCATCTTGAATGTAGTGCATTTTTCTTGATATAATTCAGTCTTTACAGCTACAGACATGGGTGGCGAAACCATTTTGAAAGTGGGGGGGCACAAGTGCACGTCAAAAAATTATGGAAAATTTTTGAAGTTTTAACTAAAAGCTGTGACGTCACAATCATTGAAAATAACTTCATTAAATTTTGTCAGCATGTTTAAGCAATGTTTAATAAGCCCTCAACTAGCCCTATCTACACTACACCTACGCTACGCTGAGTTGATCACATAAATGTTACCAGTTGTTCTTAGTCTTACACATAATTCATTCACAAATAAGCACACAAACACAACACATGCACAAAGCTAAGGGAGCGTCCACATCAGTGTTCCCTCTAAGAAAATTTTACACCAAGCAAATTTTTTGTTTTGGTGCGCATGTAGTTGCATAACTACAGACACACAACCAGTGTTGCCACTGATAGTTTTTTTTTCACTAGATCTGGGGATTTTTTGTTTCATCTGGGGTGCTGGTGTTTTTATTGAAAATCTGGGGGTTTTTTACTCTGGTCAAATTTTTGTAAATGTATGTCGTATTACTGTATTTTCCATTCAAGAATACAGTAGTTTCACAGGCATAATATGTACAGAGTCAGTAACCAGTGCAGATGTGAGTAGTAGGGCTAGGCCTAAGCTTAGCCAAACTGTTTGAAATATAATGGTTTACAGATTAAGCACTAGCTAGGCATAGGTCAGCACTCTAATCTATCGCTGATATGTCAAGGGCTGCTTGTGCATGAATTTGGAATGCTTTTCTGGTTTTGAAGATGCTGTGGTTGAGAATCTCTTCATTGTTTTATGGGCGCACTGTTTTGATCTGAATGTAAAATTTTGAATGTTAAATTAGTAGTCAAATATTGCAATGAATGCAATGGTTAGAGTGAAAAGAAAACCGTAAGACCTTGAATGTATTGCGTACTTGTTTCAAGTTGTGTATTTTGGTGAAAGTAAAAGAAAACATTAAATATTTTTTTTAGAAAAGATCTAACTAGCTTTTTTATGTTACTTCATACATTTGATTTGCTGCTAGCCTATTTGTAAATTGTGATGTCAGTAGACTTGAGCAAGTTGTTAAATATGATACAAACAAAACAATGCATATTACCTTAATTTTTATGTGCAAGCACCGTTAGCGTGCTTTCCAAGTTTGGTTTTAACTTTTTTTAAAATTTTGCATGTCTGGGGTCTCTTATTATTTTCTGTTTTTTTTTAAAGGTAAATTCTAGGGTTTTTCTTCATAACAGAGTGGCAACACCGCACGCAACTAGTGAAGCGTTTCAAATGGTGCGATATTATATACACAATATCGAATTTTGAATGTTGCAAGTGCACAAGAATGAGATTTCACTGCGCAGACAGTCTGGTGGTACTGCGCAGTTGCGCACCTTGGAGGGAACATCGGTCCACATACTACATCATCAGATGGGGGTGAAAGGGGCTTTCAAAAAATGACGATGGGGTAAAAAACAGATATCTAAAATTCTGATGACGGAATATGCAAAACGCGCCCTAGTAACAACAGATGTTGCGGTGCTACAGTACAAAATTCTTTCCAAAACAGTTTGATTCTGCGATCATTTTCTGCTATGAATTCTTGCAGTATTGCTGTGAGATCAACCTGATCTATTAACTGTTTGTGGATGTACAAAAACAGACTGTGGTTCAGTACTATTTGTTAAGTTTGTTTGTCAAGTAGTTCTTCAGCCGTCAAAGGTACGAAAATGACCGCACTGTTGTAGCATTGACACTGGTACTGTCAAGTCAGGCCCTTCGCCAGGATTTCACAGCAGGGGGGGCCAAAATCACAAGGGAGCCACATTTTTAAATACAATATTGGATGTAGGCAGCAACCGGGGCTCCAAACATGAAATGGGGTGCACACATTTTAAATGAGGGTCGGGCACCACTCCCCACCATGCTGGCGACGGCCCTGTGTGAAGTACAGTCGTACAGTACTCCTATAAATTCCCCTAAGATTATGGGCGTCGGGAGCAGGGGACATGGATGCCTTGCCCCTGGATTTTGAAATTTGACTTTTTTCTATTGAATTTTTAGCAAAAAAGGTTGTTTTCTTAGCTTTTAGAAGGAAAACTGAAATTTCATCACTTTTACCCCTCTGGAAAAATTTTTAGGGTTACCTGTGGAAAAATCTGCTGATGCCCCCCACCCCTGGAAAAAAATCCTCGCGATGCCCATGCGTTAGAGCAGGTGAAAAAGCTGTGCTGATATCACGTACAGTTTCGAAGGTATCAGGTACAAAAGACAATGATATGTTCTTAAATGATTTTGGTTCAGTTACAAGGGCATTGATATCTATGTCGTAATGCACTTTTACATACCAAAATGCTAAGACAAGACAAATCAAATGTAGCAAGTTGTCTGCAATGATACCAATTATGCTGTGAATGTAATGCAAAACAAAAACACAATTGAAATTGATCTATCACATATGCCATTTTGCGTATAAAATTCAGCAAAATTTAACTGTTTAGAATTAGGTCTACATCAAATTGCACCAATTTCTCAATGGTGTGGCACGAAATTTTTCCTACACACGAGGTTGAAAAATTACACCATTTTACAAAAATTATGTAGTGTTACACAATCTGGCAACACTGTTCGACAACACCAATGTGGTAAGCAAGCCCAAACAGAATGACCAGATTGCGCAAGGTGTGTTGTGCCAAACATTTACAAAATCATGCCAACTTACAAATGATATTGCTGAAATACGGCCAAATATCTACACATTTTTTTCATTAAACGATTTACCGAACAATGTACCCATACTAATTGTGTAACTTAAACTTATTTAGGTAATATTCAAAATTGAAAAGTGGGAGGCCAGGGCTGCCAGAAAAAAGTGGGGGGCCTAGGTCCATGCGGCCCCCCTGGTTCCTCCACCTATGGCTACAGACATAACGTTATGCAGTTCTGGTGACATCTGCATTGCAGTGAAGTTTTCTATGTGCAAGAAGCAATGAGTCCACTTGGCTTGTCTTGCTCTCTATAGAGTTTGTTTAACAACACCATAAGGAATCCCAGTCACTGATGCAGCTCCATCTGTGCAAACACCTACACAGTTCTTCCAATCAATGCTTTTATTAGTAAAATGGGTGTTAAGGCAACTAATTACCTCAGCGGCAGTTGTTCTTGTAGAAAGTTCTTTGCAAAAAAGTAAGTCGTTATGAACCTTGCTGTTGTTGCAAACTCTCCGTTGGCATTGCATTGAATGTGCAATTCACCACGAATGGGATGTGCACAAAGAATAACACCTATATATACATGGTGCAAACAAGCAATAAGAGTGATCATGGCATGCGATCTCTATTATTGCTTGCTGCCACAGTGTGAAGCTTTGCACACATGTGGCTCAGGCTTTCCGATCCCAACAAAATAGTGCTGTGACCAGGATGTGAAGGTCGTGCCAGGTGCAGCATTCACAAAATGAGCGTGCGATGGGTGCGGTTCGTTGTAAGGAGGGGATGTTGTTGCAACCTTTCCATTGGCGTTGTGTTGAATGTGTGATTCACCACAAACGGGATGTGCGTGTATATATGTGGCGCTAACAAGCAATAATAGAGTGATCATGGTGTGTGATATCTATCGTTGCTTGCTGCCACAGTGTGAAGCTTTGAGCACATGGCACTTGAGCTTTCTGATCGCAACACCATCAGCACAGTACCTCACAAATACAAGCAATAACGCTACATTGGTAAAGTCAGTAGATTCATCCAACTGTATGGAATAGTAAGGACTGGATTTGATTCTTTCCAACAGCTGACATTCAATATCATCACTCATTTCAATTATTCTTCTCATAATCATGTTATTGGACAGTGATACTAATTCAAGTTTAGAAGCAGCTACTTCTGCAAGGACTTCCCGGCACATATCGATAGCACTGGGAAGAATAAGTTCCTCTGCAATTGTGGATGCTTTCTTGCTACAAGCAACACGACGAGCCACCATATATCTAGCTTTTCATGCCGACTTTGAGTACTAAATGAAGTCATGACTTGCTGCTGTGCCCACAGACCATCTCTCTTTTTCTCAAAACATTCTTTCAGCTTCATTGCACTTTGTGGGTGGTGAGCATTCTGGTGTCTCTCAAGCTTTGATGGTTTCAGTGACTCATTCGACAATAGTTTTGCACACTCAACACATTGTGCTTGTTGCTCAATGTCATTTCCTGCCTTTATGAACCCATATTTGATGTAATCAGGATCATACTTCCTCACAACTTTCCGATATTTTTTTCCTTTCCTTTTCCTGCATCACTTTTTCTTTAAAAAAAAAACTATCCATTTTATGACTAACAAGAAACAAACAAAGTTAAAATGTACCAATGTAAATATATAAACTCCTGACCTAGGCTAGCATAACCCCTAATTCCTAGCCGTAGAAAGCATGCGCAATGAAAAGATGTTATAGTAAGCATCAGAAACTGTCGAACACGGCCATTCAATTTATCAAATTCATGTATTTTGTAAAATCCTATAGGCAGCTACAGGCCCATAACCAGCTTGGGACACCAGAAATGGTGAAGAGTTTTCTGAGAGGTACACAATTTTTTTAAACTGTCCAATAGTTTCAAACTATGACCAACACATTTTTCCAGAGGAGCCGAAAAATTTTGCCAGGGGGGCTCAGCCCCTATGGTTATGGACCTGGGCAGCTATGAGAGATGTTGAGTTTATTGGCGGCGGGACTTCAACCGCATGTTGGCAGTGCTCAGTAATTTTCTAAAATCTCTAGTTTCTTAGACAAGGCTACGTCTGCATATCTTTTTGCCATTTAAAAAAATGAATTCTACAGACCACCATTTGTCTTATCAATCACAGCACACAAACACTATCTGTGACGAAACAGTTGAATTAAGAACTAGGTTAACAATGCAATGAAGTGTGAAACCGTCAAAAGCAAGACAACAAAGCATCAGCTACAATGCTTTTTCATCCAATTTTAAGCAAATGTGTTTGAAAATTCAGCTAATTAAGCGGGGTTTTGGGTTTATAAGGAGGAATTTTTAAATATACGAATAAATGGAGTACTGTAATTCCAAACTGGAGAATTTGGGCTTATTAAGCAAGTATGCTTATCAACACTTTGAGAGCCAGTCTCCGATATATTCGTACTTTGATTTCGATCTATAAAACAGCAGTTTTCAGTTGCCTTACCAACGCCCTAGCTCCTCTGCCGATTGCACTAGAGAGCTGTTCAAGGGATCAAACGGATCGACCAGTCTAGTAGATCGCACTCAAAAAAAAAATTTTTGGTTGGGGAGTGCGGATTTTTCGTGACTGACGTCATAAGTGAGCAGTTTTAAGGTCATTCTGGCTCATGTTGCCTGGCCTAAGGCCCAACCGCTAGGCCAAAGTGTTTCACTGAAGTTTTCATTGGAAACTAGGCTCGAGTCCGAGTCTTTTAAGCCTTTGATCGACTTTCTAGCGTTTCTGGTTCAGAAGTTATGATCTGAAATAAACAAATTAATTAATTATCTAATTAGTCAAATATTTTTATTAACTTATATCACAACTTTTGAACCCGTAACCCCAGCAGGTCAACCAAAGTATCAAAAGACTTGGATTGTAGCCTAGTTTCCAGTAAAAACTTTAGCGAAATACTATCACCTAACGGTTGGCGCCCAAGGCCAGGCAAAGTGGGCCAAGGTGACCTCCTCCACTTATGACGTCACTCACAAAAAACCCGCATCCCCCAAGCAAAAAATTTTTTCGAGTGCAGACTAGAAGACTTGCCACGCCTTTTGAGACTTTTACCGGGTCTGTAGAGCATACCGCACCAGAGAAATTCCCGTGAAAAGCCACATGCGTTTAGGCGTTTTTTTTTCCTGAAAATCCCCAAATCCTAGCGGACGCCAAAGTGTTAACTGTGGGCCTAATAAGCGGGGGCTACTGTATTTTTGAATGGTTCATGGCCCACCAGTGGCACTGGTTGGGAAGCATTGTTCCAGAGCATTGCCTGTTAACACCTTCAGCTCCAGGTGTTTTTTCCTTTAAGACCTGCATGAGCCACTTTTCTATTGTCAGTTTGCCACACCATAACTCTCCTACCAATTGTCCTAGAGAGCTGTTCAAACCCTCAAAAGATATGGCAAGTCTTCTAGTTTGCAATGAAAAATTTAAGTTTTGGGTTTCACGTTTTTTTGCGGGTGACTTCAGAAGTGAGGTAGGCTTAGGCCTTTCTGACCACGGTTATCAAGCCCTGAGCACCAACCGCAAGAGGGAAATGTTTCACTCAAATTTTTAGTGGAAACTAGGCTAATATTCAAGTCTTTTGAGCCTTTGATTGGCTTTCTAGCATATCTGGTTCAAAAGTTATGGCTTTCTAGTATTTCTGGTTCAAAAGTTATGGCCAAAAAACCTAATTTCAGGTAAATTTCCCAAAAAGATTTTTACCCGAAGTTTGGTTTATTTTACTTTTGAACCAGAAACTAGATTTCTCATAGATCACTTCCTCACACCACACTCTCATGGAGTCTCAGTGGATTTTATTCTTTCAGCTTCAAGGATGTTGGAAGCTCATAAGATGCGAAAAAGTTGTTGAAGTAAACATTGTGAGAAAAAGTTCCTTTTTACATTCAATAATTTGCAGCACTATTCACAACTTTTTTTCTTCGTTTTGTTGACTTGTGGATTTTCTTTCTTATACTGTACTTCAAAATTAAATGGGTAACCTTTGTTAGAAGTCCAAAGCCAAAGCTTGTAACCGAAGCAGATAGGTTTGTTTTTTATGAACATTTTGACAATGATGACCAATGTATCAAAACTATTTGCTCATCAACACTGAGAAACTTTGGAAACATGCCAACTGCTGAAACATCACTAATGCAATATTTTAGCCATTTTATACTCTGGAGACAAAGCTGTGTTGTCAGCAAAATGCACATGCTTGTAGTCTTTTGAACCTTGCTCTTGATATACTCAAAGCCCCAGCTAGTACATGTCTATTTGAGCATCAACAGACATTAACTAGTAGATGTCTTCCTGTGGAAGTGTGTGTTATCCAGAGTGGAGTAAAATCCCAACAAACCTGTTTATAGATATAGGGCCCTAAGCAAAGTTTGGTCAAAGTTTTGCCTGGAAAACAATTCACTTCTTTCACAAATTAGATTAATCATGTCTTCATCAAAGTAGCCTACACGGTAGAGTTTGCGCGTTTTAAAATCAATATCAGGATTTTTTTCTTCAAGACCTCTCGTTTGATGGTCGACTGTGGATCATCATATGTTAACCTGTTCCTCTCACTGGTAAGGGGGATGGACTTTTTGTCTCATCTTTCAGAGCCTGTATTTCCATTTTTGTTTAATTGCAATGCAATTTTTCTATGTCAACAACAGGAACTACCAGTTTATCAACTAAAAATACATTTGGAAGAAGAATAAAACATTTATTATCATCTTTAGTTTTTCATAATGTTGTAGCTAAACTAAATGAAGACTTGGCATACCACTGAATTCATACACATACATGCTCTGAACTTCACTAAACTGTATCTAATGATAATACTACGAAAAGCCATGAATTCTTTGCACTTGTAGTGTACTAGTGGACCTGGCACATACACATGCTTATGTTCCACAAGTCAATAAAAATAAATACGAAAAAAACTGCTTTACACATTTATACTAAAAAACTGCTTTATACTAAAAAACTGCTTTAAACAACTTCCAGCTAAAGATTTAACAGCACAGCCTATTGGAAAAAAGTACTCCACTCCATGCAATTGTACCAAAGATGTAACACACAAAATGAAAAACATATGGTGGCATTGTGTGCGAATGAGCACATAAGAAAATTGGTCAGCACTTTTGGGAAAGCCTTCAACAAAACAACTAGAAGAGTTTTAGTGCTGTTGATTTCATACCTGGAGTTTTGGCGCTCTGTCAAAGTCAGGACATAAAAAAACTCAAAAAGGCCCATGGCATAATGACATCATACTCAACAAACTTTTGTCGCCAGAAATTCAAAAGGACAATTTTGTGAAGCAAACTCTTGCAGGAAACAACCTATTCTAAGAAAGCAAAATCTAACGTTTTTCTAATTAAGGTGTGTAGCTCCAAACAGCATAATGTTCTAGAATTGGAACAATGGAACCTAATGGGTTAAATCACATGACACAACAATGCTTTGCCTGGGTTGCCACTTGACGTCAATAATAGTTAATGGAACCTGATGACCAACTCCAGAAAAAAAAATTTGGGGCAAAAAAGCATCTTTTTTCACATAAATAAAAAAAGCAAACAAAGAAAAAGAACTGTGATGTCACATGTTAGATTCAAAGAAATACTACATTTTGCTCAAAACTGAGGCAAAAAGACAAAATTTAACTTAGCACAAAAAACATACTGATTTACCTGAAAACAGCCATACATGTTGCTGGATGTTCATAAAGAGATTCTAAGAGAACAGGTGGCAAACTACATAAATACTCATGCAAATTTTTGCATTCCAATGAAGCTCTGTTTATGCTATTCATTCTGCAAGAGATGCACAATCATCAATTTTGCTAACTGTAGGAATACCAAAATACGAAGAATGTTTAACAAAAACTAAAACAAGTTTGGCATGATCTATATTTGTCGAAGGTCATGTAACACTGGAGCAGTCATTAACATGTTCATTGCCGGTGCATGATGTATTCGTACTTTGAGCTCACGCATTAGCCACCATTTTCACACCACCTTGCAACCCCCTAACTCACCAGTCCATTGTGCTAGAGAGCGAGCTGTTTAATCCTTTAAGGAAGCCATTATAGTGGCTTAACCTTTAGCCAGTCATAACTTGCCGACCAATAGAGCTAGGGAGTTGATCAAACCCTCTACAGATTTGACAAGCCTTCGACTTGAGACCAAAAAAAAGATTTTTTTCGGCTTGGATTTTAGGTTCTTTGTGTGTTACATCACAATGAGAGCATGTTTGGGAAATTTTAGGCCAACTTTGCTTGCCCCTGGGCCCCAGGCTAATGCAAATTTTTTTTGCTCAATGTTTTTTTGGATTCTTGACTGGAAAATGAGTCTTTAGACCACTTCATTGACTTGCTAGCGTATCTGGATTGAAAATTATGTCTCAAAAACCAAAAAATGGTCAAAATTTTGCTCCCACAAACATTAATCTGGGGGGAATTCCACCCCTGACTGTAGCTGGACATAACTCGCCGTCGGAATGAGCTAGAGAGCCGTTCAAACCCTTTAAAGATTTGTGAAGTCATGTAGTTTTCAATAAAAAAAAACATTCTGATTTTGGATTTTAGGTTTTCTGTTGATGTATACATAATGAGAGGACGTTTATGCATATTTGCATATTCTTTGATGATGTTATCAAGCCACCCTTTAAGACCTGCAAAGCCATTTTTTTGACAAAGTTTTTTTCAATTTTAGGCCGTATTTTAATTTTTGGAGAGGTTTTATTGATTTTTAGCGTTCTTGGACCCTGAACTAGGGCCAATGAATGGTAAGTTAATTAGCGAAATCCCCCGAAATGCCTAGCAGATTGATAAAGTATTTGGGTCTTTCTGGCTTGACTTTGGAACCAGAACCACTAAAAGTTGATCAGGGGCTCTAAAAACTCGTATTCAAATTCGGGATCCACTAAAACTTTGAGCCACAATATCCGCGCATTGGATCCGCGGATAACATCACAAGAATATTTGCAAAACATCCTCCAATCATGGGACCATGGACAAAAACGGCCCAAAAAAATTCTGAATTTTTTTTAAAATTTAATATATAAGACTTTACAAATCTTTGGAGGGTTTGAATAGCTTTCTAGCTCAATCTGGCTGCCAACCACGAGTGGCCAAAGTTAGACAGAAATGACCAATGTCACCTTTTTGAAAATTTCAAATTTTTGTCAAAAACTAGGTTGAGCCATAATTTTCTCCAGATGTGCTAGTAAGTCAATTAAGGGCTCTAAAGACTTGTTTTCGAGTTCAAATCCAAAAATCTTTGAACGCAAAAAAGTTTGCATTGGGCTGGTGCTCAGGGCTGGGCAAAGGCGCCAAATATGCACAGACTTGCTCTCATTGTGACATAACACACAAAGAACCTAAAATCCAAGCCGAAAAAAACATTTTTTCAATCTGAAGTCGAAGACTTACCGAATCCATAAAGGGTTTGATCAACTCTCTAGCTCAATTGGTCGGCAAGTTATGACTGGCCAAAGTTTGGGCCACTAAAGTGGCTTTGTGGTCCTTAAGGACCCACAAAAGATGTGGCAAGCCTTCTAATTTGCAATGCAAAAATTTTCAGGTTTTGGATTTTTTGTGGGTGACGTCATAAGTGTTATAGGTTTTTTGCCATTTTGGCTCAGGTTACCTGGTCCTAGGCCCAAACGGCTAGATCGAATTTTTTGTTTCTAAGTTTTTATTTGAAACTAGGCTAGAATTCTAGTCTTTTGAGCCTTTGATTGGTTTTCCAGCGTTTCTGGTTCAAACGTTATGGCTTAAAAACCACCAATTAATTAATCTAATCAGGGCATTAATCATATTTTGTTGTTTTTAGACCGTAACTAGGGTCTAGGGCAGTGGCTCCCAAACCACTAGTGGTATGCGAAGGCCTTTGAGGTGGTACGCAAATAGGCCTACTTTCTATTTATCTTCACAAAAATATATTCATAGCCATGTTTCTTATTTATCAAGTTCTGTTAATTCCTGAATTTTTGTGTTTTTTTTTAAATGGCCGTTATAATTTCTCACTGTCATTATCTTCATGTCGTAGCATATCTCAGGGCTGCGGAGCCGTCGCAAAAATGACACAACTCCGGCTCCGGAGCTCTTGGTTTTCATGAGTGTGGCTCCGGAGGTCTCTTTTTTCATGGCTCCGGCTCTAGCTCTAATGTCAGGCGAAATTTCTGACTTATTATTGCTTGCCAGTTATTTTACTTCTCAGAATAAAGGAATAAAGTTTGGAGATTACTTTTTTCATGTGTGTTGTGTAAATTAAAACTTTTGGGTTAGGTGTCAGACACCCATTGGGTTAGATGTCAGACACCCACAACAAGCTACAGTACGGGAATAACTATAACCCTTGAAAAATATTGGACTTAAGTCTTAGACCTCAATTATTTTTCTTTTTCCAACCCTAACCTGACACACTTAATTAAACACCAAACCATAAGCCCTAATCATCAGTTTTCTCAGCTTATTTGATATGTAGAATATTACTCTGTGTATGTGCACATGGGTTGAAATCAGAAATTTCGCTTGACACCGGCTTCTGTTCGTTTTCGCACATTAATATTTTAATATTCTTGGTGTGCCTCAAGTTGATTGGAAAATGAACTAAATCAAGTACACAAAATTAAGAGAAAATACCAAACATATTTGAGTAATTTGATCTGGAAGCATTTTACAAGCAACGCTTTTACCATGAGGAAATCAGCAAAAAACAACAATCACAGGTTCAGACGATTCAGAGAACAGTTACTTGCAGAAACGTAACTCAAGATAACGACTATATAAACAACACTGGAAAGTCAGTTTCTGGTTCTGCGGTCAATGCTTGACCTTTTATTTCTTACGACCAGAATCAAGAAAATGATGTTTAGAAAACTACATTTTGTGTCTGAGCATTTAAGCACAGACCAGTCCCAATTGATCAAGTGTTTTGCACAAACCTGTAACTGAGGAGCGGCAGAAAAAAATTTTTTCCCCTCTGGAATGGACACAGTTTAACTATTGGACATAGTTTAAAAAATCTGGGCCCCTCTCAGAAAATTCTTCGCCCATCCTAGCGTCCCAAGCTGGCTACGGGCCTGGTTTTGCATTCATTGCATGCTTTGCCTGTTGCAGTCATGGCGATTCCAGCTAATAGTGCTGCCTAGGCAAACCATGCAAAGAGCGCAAAATACATAGTTGATTACCTTCCTCATGTGTTCTTTCAAACCTGCACACATTAGCATTAACATAAATCAACGGCTTGCAGGTCCATTGTTGCAGTCTGGTGTCGTAACTCGTAACAATCACGTTTAGTGTTCTATAAAGAGCACACATAAGTCTATATTGCAAAACCGTTAATATCTAGGAAGGGACCTGGAGACACCTCTGAAAGGTCATAGATACAGCTCTGGTCCTACATTTTAAACTGAGCTCCAGCTCCTGATTTTTAATTCGAACTCCGGCTCCAGGCAAAATGCGCAGCTCTCGCGCTCCGGGCTCCGACACGGTAGCCCTGACATGTGTGTCAATTCTGGTTTTCTAAACTTGTGATTGAATGATATTTTGTATATTGAGTTTTTCTGGGGAAAGGTGGTACGTAGTGATATAATGGGTCCCACAAATGGTACGTCATGAGAAAAAGTTTGGGAAACACTAGTATAGGGTCAAGTAACCTGAGGCAAAAACCTACCCCACTTATGATGTCATCCACAAACAACACTAAACCTAAAAATTTTTTCATTAAACTGGAAGACATCTTTTGAGTGTTTGAACAGCTCTTTAGCACAATGGCCTGGCAAGTTATGGAGTTGCTAAGAAACACTAGAAACCAAGGTTCATTTTAACTGTCCTGGCAGCGAAGGTGTCAAGTATCATGTGACTTAAAGTCAACAGCCAGACAGCAACAATCAATGTGCAAAAACAAACAGTTTACTAATAACGTTCTTTTGCTATAAAGTAGTACAAAATTTTAATCTTGTTGAAACCTTTGTAGTAACCTGGCTACAATTTGATGGGATGATGCAGTAACAACCTCAGAATAAATGTAAAACAGCAAGCCTAACATTCAAGGGGTAGAGATTAGAGTCCTGCACAGGTTGAAATTTTTTGTCCGCAACCGCCCCGTAGGAATTTGAGAGATCTTGCCCTCTCCTGCCCTGCACACTTCCAACCTGCACCCGCCCAGCAGACCAACCTAACCTGCACCCGCCCTGTACTTTTTCAGTCTTGAACACGCAGCTGTCCGCAAACTACTAAAAACCCACAACTAGGGCAAGTTTTTGTTGTAATAAAGTCATGAGGATTATGCATTAATTTTAACAAAATTTGCAGTAAAACGTTGTATTTGTGCACAAGCATTTTAAAGGAAAGTGATTTACTCAAGCGATTTACTTACATATAACACTAAATATTTCCAAACATTACGTAGGGAAAAATGGTGATCTTTTACCAACAGTTTGTGCAGCATGCTAAACTTCAATTTAACAATTTGGCGTGCAGTTGTGGACTGATGTTTGACCAGGTCATTTCTACAATTGCATTCAGGTCACTGTTCAGTTAGATTCGGTTATCAAAGAGAACATAAATATACTGAAATAGTTATGAAGCATGTTTTCTGAATCAAACTTGTACATTTTGCAAAATACTTGATAGAAGTTGCAGGAAAAGTTGTATGCAAAAAGAAACAACTCGCCATACAAAATTTCTGGAACCAGCTTAAAACATCATACTGCATAAATTCTGTGTGCATATTCAGGAAGCTGTAAAAAAATTGCAAAAACTTGCCTACTTATAACGCCTGAAGACAAAGTCTGACAAGCAGCAAATCAAGCTATTCATTTTTTCATTGGCAACCAAAACTTTTTCACAGATCTAAACTTCCGTAGTCAACAGATTTGAGGGGGTAAAAAACACGTTATAGTGCAGTTGTGACTACCTGTACGTTAAAGCGCTGTCTTATCCATTTAGAAGGGCTGCTAGACTGCATTATTCCTCACCACGTACAACGGTTGTATTGGAAAATGGTCAATTGCCCACCGTAAGGAAAGAGCCTGAGCTAATGTTTCGCAACAATTGGTTGTTACATCATAATGTTGTAACTGCTGCTGGCCTACTGTCCTAAGCGCAATGATGGCAAACAACTTCAGTACATCCACGTGTTTTGTGATTTTTGAGCTGATGAAGTTCATGTGCTTTGGATCAACACTCATTTACCCGCACAAGGAATTTCTCATCCCGCCCCCGCCCCGCAGCAAGTTCAACCTGTGCATGCCCCGCCCTGCAGCAAGTTCAACTCGCACCTGCACGTAAAGCAGTGCAATTTGAGGACATACACCAAAAAATTCATTCAGAAATATATACTTACTTTAATATTATATTATTCATGTTGAGACAACCTGCATCAATATGTTAAGGAACGCCTTTGCTGCCAGGTGGATTTACCAGTAAATCTCATATTTTCGTACAACTTTCCAATTCCACAACTCACCCACTTAAAAGGCTCAGCGGGTCTTCTAGTTCGCAGTGAAAAAAAATTTTAGTTTGGGGTTTTACGTTTTTTGTGGGATAGGTTAAGGTCTTTTTGGCCAAGGTTATCGAGGCGTGGGCCGAAACTGCAAGAGGGTAGTGTTTCACTCAAGTTTTCAGTGGAAACTACTGTTTATACTTGCATGTAAGCCGATCCTTAAAAAAACTGCCTCAAAATGAGGAATTTTGCAAAAACTTGCATATAAGCTGACCCCCAAAATACCATGGTGTGTTGTTTAGGCTAACAACAAAATAATATAACTATGCAATGCACTGTGCTTTTATCAGACGTGATTATGTTGCATTATATTTCAGGTACAGCTAAAATTAAAATTTAGTTGTAGTTGTCGGAATTAACTTTATTTAGTGCAGTCTTAATTTTTATGGCTGTATGTATGACTGAATGGTGATATTGCATGATCTGAGAAGTGGCATGGTTTTAATTAATTTGTGTGAGATCAGATTTATGCGCATATAAGCCAATCCGCTAATTTGATAAAAAAAAATTTGAGTTTCAAAATCGGCTCATATTCGAGTATATACACGGCTAAAATCCAAGTCTTTTGAGCCTTTCATTGGTTTCTAGAGTTTGTGGTTCAAAAGTTGTGGCCAAAACATCGAAATTTGGATAAAAATTACCCAAAAAGCTTTTACCCAAATTTTGGTTATTTTACCATAACTTTTCAACCAGAAACCTTAGAAAGCCAAACAAAGGCTCAAAAGACTTGGATTTTAGCCTAGTTTCCAATAAAAATTTGAGCAAGGCACTTCCTTCTTGTGGTTAGGCCCAAGGCCTAGTAACCTGGGCAAAAATGGCATAAAACCCACTCCACTTAATGACGTCACCAACAAAAAAAACGAAACCCAAAACTTAAAATTTTTTTCACTGCAAACTAGAAGACTTGCCAAGTCTTTTGAGGTTTCAACAGCTCTATAGCACAATTGAATGGCGAGTTATGGATTTGCAAAGTGGCACGAAAATAGCGGCTCAATGCATGATTTCAAAGTACGCAGGTTACACACCATGTAAATCCAGTAGGATTCATCACTGACAGCACCAAATATAAGAGGTGCAGACAGCAAGCTATATAGAAATCCAAATGTTAAAAGGTTTTGCAAAATCAACATGTGGAAATGGCCAAATGAATGAAGTAGCTGACAGGAAATGCTAAATGAATTTGACATGTAGCATGTTGGAATTACCGAAAAATGAAGTAGACTGAGAAGAAATGTCAAATACAAGAGCAGGGTTCCCACGCATTTTCAAAAATTATTTTCCATACTTTTTCAATACCTTTTCAACACTAAATTAAAAAAGTTCAATACCATGCCTTATCTTCATTTTTCGAAATTCTTAATCATGAAACACAATTTCACACTTTGCACAACACTGCGTAAATATTATGAACTGCTTTTCCTTCAGAAAAACTATGCTAACTTGGAAAGAACAAGATTTAAAGAATCAATGTCTGAAGACTTTCTGTACCAATCTAAACCAGCTATGTCCAACCCGTGGCCCGCATGCAGCCCAGTCGAAGGTTTTGTGTGGCCCAGTTTAGGATTTTGCTGTAGTGCTGTAGTAAAAGCATACTGCATACTCACAACCAGTCCCTAGTTTCATAACCTTGAATTTGACGTTTTTGATGCTGGTGGTCCTTGGTGCCACTTTACCACGTCTGATACCATTGCAGTGAGGATTCAAACGCTTTCAGTACGTTAGCTTAAGCTAAATTTAGTTTGCTAAGATCATAGCAAGCCGTTCAATGTGTGGCCCTCATTAATATTTCATGCAATGTGCAGCCCTGGTTAAGTTAGTGACATAATTTTTGGCTCAGTAAGCCATTCGGGTTGGACATAGCTGATCTCAACGAACCTAATGTAGTTAAGTTGGTTTGCTTTGTCTACACACAAACAAGAGATACCAAAAAACTTGAATGAAATACAGCAGAAAAGGCAACAACACTGTAGCAAACTGCATCTACACCAGGGTTCTCAAACATGTGACCCGTGGGTATTTTTTGCGGCCGGTGCTGCTTTTTGGGAGTTTTCAAATAATTAACATGCAAGTTATTTTGTTTGTTCATCGATGTTTAAAAGTGCTTGACCAGCGAGTGAACAACTTCCTTTTAAACAAACATGGAGACGGCTAGAAATGAGTTCTCTATAACCTATGACAACTTAAGTAGGTGTTTCTAGCAAAATTCAGGTACGCCATTGTTGTGTCAGCGTCACAATGCGGCCCTTGGGTAGTGATAATGCGGCCCTCTGATTACCCGGTAAGCCCTCATTAGGCCCTCTGGCTCCACGTGCAGCTTGCAAAAGTTCCTCCCCCATTGTGACATTTTTAATCCTCCCAAATTAGCAATGTACAGCAGTCTTTCACCAACCGCCTCACAATCAGATGTGAACCACATGCATTTACATCAAACATTTTTATTCATAATGAAACCTCGTTCAAAGGTTGCTTGTCCATGTGATAGCAGCAACAAGAGCTTCACAACAGACCAGAATTCACAGAAGTGGTTATCAGTCCCGTCGCCACGGGAAGGCTTTGGTTGGCTTAGACCCCCAACTGAAACTCCACCCCTTGAAAATTAAAATATGAAACACTATAAATCAGTGCAGTTTTTATCAAATTTTAGAACGTCAAGACCCCTTGCACAAACGTAAAGCCTCCCTACTGAAGACTTCTGGTCGACGGTTCTGGTTGTCACCATGCATAAATGTTTGAAATAAATAACTTCTAAACATATTGTCTGCTTGGATGCAAAGAAGTTATGGAAACCTAGGCAAAGTTTCATTTTAGATGGGTTTACACTTTCTCTGTCATGTTTAGCTCCTTGCGGAACTGGGCAAACCACAACAGATACCGGTTGCGAACCAGTACTCCTGCGGAACTGTGTTGAAGATATAGCGGACCGCAGCCCCTTTGAAAATGTAACCTGATTAACTACCCAATAATTCAGCCTTCAACTTTAAACCATGATGGAATATTATGAAACGGTTGAGGGGTGCCCAACGAGACAACCTGTTTCACAGGTTTTTGTCAATGTCCCAGCGCTTCAACTTTATGGCATACAATTGTCCAGTGTTTGCGCCAGTAAACTCAAATGCTAACTTCCTCTTGAAAAAAACTGACAATGTGAAGTTGGGGCCAAGATAAAAAAATTATCGAGCTGGTTAAGATCACATCACAGTCATGATCTTGAGCACATCCAGCTTGAGGTAGCTGGTGAAGTATTACTTTACACTCTGATCTTTTCCGTTTGGAATTTCAATACTTTTTCAATACCTAAGGGACATTTTGGTCAAATTCAATACTTTTTCAAGGTGTTGAAAATTGATTTTGAAATTCAATACTTTTACAATACTGTGTGGGAACCCTGCAAGAGGTGCGAACTCCAAGCTGAATGGAAATGCTAAACACAAGAGGTTTTGTTAGCATGTAGTGTGTTGAAACTACAGAATATAAGGGAATTTCTTATTTTTGTCAATACAGCATCAATACAGACTGCATTTCACTTGTGTTTCACTCCTGCATGCCAGAACCTCTTTCATTTGTTGCCATCAGCACTTAGCCCTTCTCTATAAATCTAAAAATTCATTTTCAGAATAAGTTGCCTTGATTCTTATCAACTTTATTGCCAGCAATTGTCTGGAATGTTTAAAATAAGCACCTTCTAAAATTGCTCACATCTGTCCAAATTTAGAACAAATATTTCACTTCTTTTAAGAAATAAGCCAAGAAAATTGCTAGATGAAAGCAATTCTATTTTAAACTAAAACAAGTGACTATAGGTAAAAAAGTGCAAACACAAGTTTTTACTTTTTTTCAAGTAATTTGGTAACGCAGTAAAATATTCAACAGTTTAGTTGCCATCAAGTTTAAGAAGATATAGTTTTGCCAAATTACTTTGAGTTTACCAGATCAGTGCTTCACAGTTTACTGAACAATTTTAGTTCTCATCTTTCCAGCAAGCAATCAACCAAAATTTCTTGCTGCACCATCAAATGACAACATGAAACACAATTCATTTCAAACACAGTAATGGCTCCCTGAAAAACTACCGTATTTATTCGATTGTAAGCCATGACTTATGTTTTTTTCATCATTTTGTGCAGCTTACATTTTTTTCATTACCTTATTGAAAGGTCTGGATGACACTCAGTCTTGTCTTGGCTACGTTTTGTCAACCAAACTCTCTTTTCACATTCTCTGTTTCCTCTTGAGCACCATGTGCACACTCCGTCATAGGAAGGATTATGATGAACAAAAGGCAGTTGTAGTAGTGCAAGCATCATTACCAGGGTTACCATTGAACACGAAACATGCCAATATGCAAGCAAAATTCTCCAGTTGGTCAAAGAGACTCTTCAACAAGACTTAGAGGCTTATGTTCAACCTATCTTCCTAGGTTTAAATACGTCTTGCAATAATTTTTTCACACCATTTCACATGGCTTACAATCAAAGGCAGCTAGCAATCGAATAAATACGGTACATAGAACCTGGTAAAGAGAATGACAAACAACATTTTTAAATATTTCAACTTCAACACTTTGCAAGACAGATTTCAAATTTTTTCATTCCCGAAATGCTGATGACAAACTCAAATCTTTGACAGCATGTTTCTCTGGAGCTTGCTTATGAGCCAGATATAGAAACCCTATACTGCTTAATGCACTGACAAGAAATATCACATCAAACCACCGATGATAGAATTGAAACTGTAATTCACCAAGCACTTCTGTAATAATGGTGCGATATGATTCTGGCATGTTCATTCTCATGAGCAATACAGAAGAAACAAAATACATTCCCATAATCTGGGCTAGTCCCATCACTATGATATTTGATGACTTGCTGCTAGAAATAGCATAAAAAAATTTTGTCAAAGTTATTAGCAAACCACGAATAGAAGTCACTATCATCACCCCAACCAAAATGAAGGATATATGCTGTGACCAGAAACTAACATCAAATTGGAAGCCAAGATAATGCACTAGAATTTCAATACCTTTTGTCACAGGGTCTTTTTTGCCAACTCTGTTAAAAACAATATTGATGGTACACATGAATATCTTCCAAATACAGTACAGTGAAAAAAAATATCCCATGATATTAAAATACCGTCCTTTTAAAGTCTTTGAATATTCAACTCTTTGTTTTGTAGCATGCAAATCCACTGCTTCTAAGAACAGTTGTCTACTCAGTTCCTCATGGATGTTCACATCTTGCTGAAGCTGAGATATGTTTTCCACAGGAACAGGTGAAGTTGTGGTTGCTGATTTGAATCGAGACCATATTCCTGTGCCACTTCGATCTGTGGCACATTGCATTGACATTGCTCTCTTAGCAATTGCAATTCTCTTTTTCATGCTAATAATTCTTTCATTAGTTTGTAGCAACTTTTTCTCCATTGCATGTATGTCAGCATCAGTGACATGCCTCAGAAAATATGATGAGTATGTGTATGGACAATTAACAGCACCAAACCCAGACAATAATGCCATGACTGTAACACCAATAACACCTACTCGACTGATAACTTGCTCAATGGACAAAATCCCATGTTGGGCACTTAAAATTGGAAAAGGATCACCAATTTTCCAAAAAAAGTAAATGAACAAGGTCCAACTAATGGCTGCAGCAGCCATTTTAAAACGCTGTAGAAGTCGAACATTACCAACAACAAAATACGCAATGCAGAATGGCACCAAAAACACCACCACAAATAACATAATGTACAAATTTAGTTTCCAATGAAAAAAACGAGAGTTTAAGTCAAGCAATCCAATTATTTCAAAGATAATCAATTCAAACATAGTGCAAGATAATGCAAAGGTAACAGCAAAAATGACTTGAACAGTTTTGTGATGGCATTCATAATCTTTGAACAATTGCCACAAGAAGAATATCCATCCAAAACTAAAGAATAAAATTTGAGTTGAGAACATAACAATTGAATCAAAGATAAAACTCATTTTTAAATTTTCTAAGCCTGTAAAATGATTGGCAATGAATGGAATAATTACTATATATCAATATTTACTAATTATCAATAAGTTTAGTAGACACAAGCACAGAAATTATATCATGCCTACCACATTTGAAAATCAGCCAAATATTTTTGAAATGATAATGTTCTGACTATGGAGTTAGACTGGTTGTAGCAATGAAGGACTTGGCTATTCACAAATAAGCAAACATCATATTTCAGAATCATATTTGTGCTAAATGATAGAAAGTATAAAAGCATAAAACAACCAGTTGTTTAGTGTTCCGTTAGTGTTTTGCTACAATTCAATGCCATGCTCAGCAAATCAAAGTTATATAGCATAGGACGTATATAACACTACGATACATCTTAAATGCTTAGATACGTTTTACATGTGCAACTGTTTGTAATGCTATTCAGGGGTGTATTGCGAAAAAAGAGGTGTGGGAACGCCAAAAACGAAGACTACACCAAATAGTTCGAACAAAGTGAGCATCTGCCTGTCAAGAATTTCCACACTGGATCTTCCTGTTTCACTGTAGCGCTATACATGAGAAAACTTATCATTTATTCATTTATGCTGCTCCAGGCACTACAAGTCGATGTTGAAATGAAAGATGTAAATCTTCAAGTAACGTTACTAGTGCAAAAAGGTGATCCCACACCTTTCCCATGCATTCCTACCCCACTGATGCTAGTATTACAAGTTATGTTAAAAACTCATTACTAAAATACCTATAGTTTATCTAGATTAGGGTGCATAACTTTTTGCTGTTGCAGGCCACATCATGTTTTTTTATAAATTATAGCTGACACTGTGCTCAAGATATTTCTATTTTTTGGGTGCCCTATAATTTTACAGTGCAAAAGACAGATATAAATAGGCATAGTAGATATTGGTTGCAGATATAAAATGACGTAAGTCACAAACAATGATATTTTACGGTGACCAGAGTCGCGAACAATGATATTTTACGGTGAGTAATACCACAATGGTAGTAAAAATAATGTTTGTTGCTAGTCGATACTAACTTTCAGCCACCGTCCCTCTCACACCACGATTATTCCATTTCTAACAGCGCTGCCACAGGCTTCTCAGCAAAAATAACTAGACTGACAAAAAAAATTCAAGAGGTCTAAAACAAAATTACTAGATTTAAAATTTTGCATCGAAATTCACAATTTTCTTTGGATCTATTTACTTTGTCGCCCCAAAACCTTTACATCATTTGCAAGTTTGTGCAAACAGATCATTTTGAAGTCTGGAAGATCTCATACTAACAATAATCTTCAAGCTTTTCTCTACAGCTGAAAATGACACCACTCGCGAGTATTTAGAGCAACCAACCTAATTAATCATTTCCACTGCACTGGCACTGCTAAGAAATGAAAATGCTGTCATGACCAACATTGCAGCAATTTAACACTAAACAGCACAGGGGTGCAAACAATGAGAAACTCAAATTAGAAACACTTGTTGGCTCTGTTGGCGTAAATCTTTAAGCAATATTCAATTGTTTCCAACATGATCAATTGTTTACGGATTAAAAAAGGCTGAAAATCTTTGAAAAAGGGCTGAAAAGTCGAAAAGTTATAAAAAAGACAACCGATTTTGTTGATATACATGCTTTGAAAAAAATCACTAGATTGCAATGAAAAATCACTAGATGAGCCTGAAAATCACTAGATCTCATGAAATAGCACTGGGTGTGGCACCAGTGATTTCTAATAAGAAGATTCAGTGGGGCTGAAATTTAGATTTCAACAGTTGTGAAAATACAAAAAAAATGAAAATAATGCAACATTTTAGCATTATGTGTTTGGGGCAAAATTGTATTTCATTGCAAAAAAAATAGTTCTTTCTGTTGTATATTTACTTTCATTTATTGTGCAACAAGGTCTTTTTCAACTCCGGTTACGTCATCAGACATCCGTTAATGATACCCGTGCTGAAATGCATCAGTTCTTTACATTATTGCAGGATTTTTTGAACTGTTTGTTTTCTGCTTTCATACATGATAGAACCTAGCCTCACCTTGCTTTCATAAGTCTGTAAGTGTAATCTAAATCCTTATACAGACAAGGAGTTTTTAAGAGATGAACAGCCACTAAATTACTTTTTAAATTATATACATACATGTGCAAAGCCGCACAAATTTTTATCAAAGGCCTTGTGCACCCTTGGACTAGATTGGGTCTTGTCTAGTGTAAGTCTGACCATTCCCACTATTCTCACCATCGACCATGCGTCGCTCACTGTCTCTCAGCGCCTCCAGGCGCACAAAGAGAATGCTCTCACAGAAAGAGCGCGTTGAAAGCGATAGCCGCGTTGGGAGACGAGCACTGTGTCGCAATGAGAAAAACGCTCTCATACAAAGAGCGCATCGAAAGGAAACGCTCGGTTAGGTCGGCAACAAAAACTTTTGCAGCATCATCACTGAAATGCAAAACTCAGATGAAGGAAGTGAGAATTCGCCTGATAGAATTTCCACACTGGATCTTCCTGTTCCAATGTAGACTTTTGACTAGCAGTGCGAATCTACGAATCGCTAGCACATCTGTGAGACCTCAGTAATATTTTAATGTGATCTTTCTGTTTCACTGCAGATTTTTAATTGTAGACTTGTACGACGGGTTGGGGATTTAGAATAATGTAAGCTGCAGCACGTACAGAACACACATTTCACCATACCAGCATTCCTGTACTGAAATGTGAAGCCGAAGGTCGCAATCTGTGGTTTCTCATCGTTTTGAAGACTGTATAGGTCCTACCAGTGTGGATATAAACAAGATGCAGTAGGCACATTATATTTTTTTATTTAATTGTTTATAAGCAGAAACGAAGTCCATAGATAGTATGAACACACACACTCTGCAGAATGCAGGTTGATAATTTAATTGAATTTAACGTAGGTCAATAATTTAATTGAATTTATTTAATTGAACCTTACCAACATTCGTTCACTGAAATGCAAAGCTCAGATACGAGTTTTAAATAACATAGGGTGCAGTATGAGTATGTACATATAATAATTCACCTAACAGCATACCTGCTCTGGAATGCGAAGCCGAATGTCATTTTGAACTTCAGCAAACTTATAACAAAATTTATACGATGGGTTGGGGATTTGAAACAACGTAGGCTAGAGAACTTACACATATTTCCCCAAACCAGCATTCTTTTTCTGAAATGCGAAGTGTGCAATCTTTGGTATCTCGTCATTTTTGAAGTTTAGCAAATTGAAATTTATCACAAAAATTCAAAACGACAAGATACCCATACGTTTATTGTTCATTTTTGCCAGATACACCTTGCCATTGAGAATTCAGTAGAAACGCCATATAAATTTCATTGTTAACAAAGAACGCTGTGGTCAGAACTGGCATATTTCCTCTCGAACGTTAGCAAATGTGCTCAATTCCAGTGTTAGTGCAGTACTGTGTATATATCTACGCTCTACCACGATCGTAACACCGTTGACTGAACACGATGACGTCATAAAATCACTGCTCCTAGCAGAGATGATCACGGAGCTGGAGTGCCGGAGTGGACTCCGGCCGGAGTTTGCATTTTGGGCGGGAGCAGAAGCCGGAGTCAATATTTTAGGTTCGAGCAGGAGTCGGAGTCAAAATTAAGGTCTGTGCAGGAGCCAATCAAAATTTTTGATGGACCTAATTTCTGAAATGATGCTTGTTGTTGTCAAGCAGAATGGAATTAATTGACACTAGAGATGTGCGGCGGCCAGAAGATGGCCCTGTTGCAACCTCTCCGGTGTTGTTGCGTTGATTGTGTGATTCACCACGAACGGGATGTGTGCGAAGAATAACACCATTATATATGCAGCGCGTGCAAGCAATAGTAAGACAGATTGCGACGTGGTAGCTCTGTCGATATTAACGTGTGAAAGATTGAACATGATGACTAGAGTACGCAAAGAGAGATTGCGACGCATGATCTCTATTGTTGCTTGCTGTCACGGTGCGAAGCTTTGCGCATATGCCGCTCGGGATTTCCGATCGCAACAGCCCCACATGCAAATAAATGGTCACCGGTAGATGGTGCCCATGAGTAACAAGTCCCTGTGATAGTCACCACAAGCGACTTATTGAACACTATAATCGCATTTTACTCTGTGATTGAGTGATGGAACTTTGCAGTGTCCGTTTGATCGATGGCGTGCCAAGCCACAACGCTTGCGCATTTTACCTAGACTAGACCAAGTTAGTAATTATCGCCCTACTCCGCAGTAGTGCTGTAACAAGTGTTACGTTTTAGCTAGCAATAGTGTTAAGAATGCGTCTGTAACCCTATGGTTCTGTCTTCAATGCAGTTGCAAAAAGTGTCTGTAACCCTGTGATTTCGCCGGCTTCAATGTCTTGTACTACGTTCTGTGTTGTCTGATTTTATCAACCTGCGTTCTGCAGAGTGTGTGTGTTCATGCTATGGACTTCGTGTCTGCTCACAAACAAATAAATTAAATTAAAATTAGTGTTTTCGTATTTCAGTTATACAGTAGTGTTTCGTATTTCAGTTTAGTGTTTCGTATTTCAGGGGATTGGAGATTTGTTTGGAGGGACTAGGCCCAACAAAGCTACCCTGTGGTGGCGGGACTGGTTAAGGGTTTCAGGTTTAGGGTTTTAAGTTTATGTTTTGGGGTATAATGGGTCATCGCAAAGCAATGCTTGTCACATGTCACTGATGACAAATCCACACAAATAAAAGATGCGAATCCTTCCGGAGTATAGCCTATATGTCTTAGCGAATCAAGTAGTAGTAGAGTGATTTCGTCGGGTGAACTCTATTGCTGCTTGGTGTGAAAGACCTCTCTCTCATTGAAGCATCCCTTCAGGGATTTGAGGTTTAAGGTCTTAAGTTTGGGGTTTTGCGTTTTAATTTTAATTTATTTGTTTATGAGCAGACACGAAGTCCATAGTATGAACACACACACACTGCAGAACGCAGGTTGCTAAAAACAGACAAAATAGAACGTAGTACAGGTGTGGCGGCAGGTAGATGGCGCCACATGTAAATAAATGGTCACCGCTAGATGGTGCCATGAGTAATAAGCCACTGTGATAGTCACCACAAGCGAATTATCGTAGTTCACTTATCCCTATATAATGATAGTGCAACTTAGTAGCAGTAGAGTGAACTCGTCGAGGGAGCTCTATTTCTGCTGGTTACTTTCCTGTTAGTTAATGCCCCGAATTGCCATCTTTCTCTTGTGCTTGCCTCAGTAGTTTAAGGCGGTGTAGTCAATTGCAACACAAGGCATTGAAGCTAGCAGAATCACAGGGTTACAGACAGCTTTTGCAACTGCATTGAAGACAGAACCACAGGGATACAGACACATTCTTAACACTATTGTTAGCTAACACACAACACTTGTTACAGCACTACTGTGGAGCAGGGCGAAAATTCCTAAAATTGGTCTAGTCTAGGTAAAATGCAAAAGCATTGTGGCTTGACACGCCTTCGATCAATCGGGCACTGCAAAGTTCGATCATTCTTCCTGCATAAACGGTGAGTGAAATCCACCCACTAACTTTTGAGTTAGTCAAGAATGCAGTGAAGCTTAAAACCCTCTTAAAAACAATAAAACTAAAATCCGAAACAAAAAGTCTTGGTTGCAGCACACCAACTCCAAGAATTTTCGAAACAATGTTGTTCACCTTCACCCTGCCTCAAATGAGGTGGGAGGCCGTCCCTTTCTCAGGGCACTTTTATGTGAGGCAATGTTGATGTATTTTTATTTTCGTTTTACTACGTCAATAAAATATCAATGTACAGTCAAAAAATTCAAAGAATAGTGATGAGTACAAACAATCTGACTGCATCAAAGCACGTAACCATACGTTGTTAGATTTTCTGAATCTTTCGAGAAACAGGTACTTGTATTAACGTAGCAGAGCCTCAAAGGTAGGAATGTTACATTGAACCTGGTGGCTACTAACGCTCGCTCGCCATGGCAGGTTGTAAGAGCTCTGCAACCAAGATTATATGCCACCCGCAATCTCTGCATGCATGACTTCCTGAAATTACACCATAATTGAGATGTATACATGGGCGTACAAAAGGAACGAAAAAGTACGTTTTTAACTGTATTTGAACAACGGGAAAAAGAGACTCGCAGCTTGTTTGCTGCACAATATTGATATCGCCGTTGTCTCTGAATGTCTTTGTCATCTGAAAGCTCAGTATCCAATAAATTCCCCAGATATTTGTATTGGTCAACAGATTTTGCGTATTGACCAACCAATTTCAATAATGGAGTGACTGTGCTTTTTGCACTCTTAGCCCTAAACGTCATACAAACAGAGTTTTGTTGCTGTTGAAAATAATCCCATGCGATTCTGCATAAGCCTGGCACACATCTAGTATTCTTTGCAACCATCGTACACTTGGACAGAACACACAAATATCATCAGCAAACATCAAGTGATGTAATAAGACTTCACCAATATAACACCCTGCTGTTGTTTAGTTCATTGGATAAATCATCTAAATAAACAGCAAACAAGTATGGACTCAGTACTCCCCATTGTCTAACCCCATTAGACACATGAAACGGTTCAGAAAAATGCTTGCCCCATTTAATTTGCATCGTTTGTTCTTTGCACCAATGTTTCAGTATGCGCACAAAACACATTGGCACCTTTCTTTGAATTAGTTTCTCAAATAAATTCATGTGTAGTACTCGCTCGAATGCTTTCGAAACATCTAAAAACACAGCATGCACAGATGAACCATGGGTCACAAAGTATGAGGTAGTTTGCTTTAACAAAATATACATTGATCAGTACTCTGGCCAGCCTTAAAACCAAACTGATTGTCTGTTTAAGGTCACACTAACTAAAGCATGTAACTTTGTATATTGTGGTTGTCACATCATATGACCACTTCAACCAATCATGTTCCACAAAAGGCAAAATAGTCTCAGCAGATATTTTGCCTCGGAAGGCAAAATAGCCAAGAAAGATATTTTGCCTGAAGATATTTTGCCTCAAAATTGAAGACCCTCTAACGAAAAGTGCTTAAGTCACAAAATACCAGTTTTGAGAAAACAGCTGTTAAAGTTTGCAATTTGCAAATAAAACACCTAAGCATTCAAATTTCCAGATCATATTAGGTCTGCATTAGTGGGATAGCGTAGTGTTTCTTTGCATCACAGAATCTTTTTTACTACTTTCAGAAACGCTCACTATTTCTCCCCCCTTCAAAACATTCTTCTGGCGGTCAAGCCTGTAGCCAGGTTTAAAAGTTTGGGGGCAAATACATATTTAGGATGGGAAGAAAATTTGTGGGCAAAAAATTTGTGGGGCATTGCTCCCGAATTCCTCCCGTGACTAACGACCTGCCTGCAGTACAGCTTTGCAGTAACCCTCAACATATTTCACACACACATTCACAAAACTTGTATTTACAAGGCAGCATCACACAAAAAATATTTTCACGGGTGCAGTGCCAGTGAATAATTCCAAAGAGGAAGAAAACATCGCAAGGATTCCAACCTTATGCCTGTATTAAGATCTGTTAGACGCGAAGTGGCAGACATGATTATTTTAAATGAGGGGTATGAGTCAATGGGTCTCCCTGCTGGCAACGCCGATGGTGTTTCTGCACCGAAACACCTTATTGTTTATGAAACTGTGTCCATGCGTTTATAAGCTGCTCCACGTCCTCTTCATCTGCATCAGCATCTTTGGTTGCAGAGGTAAGCACCAAATAAAACGTTACTTATTCAGGAAAAAACACATGTGCAAGCAGATAATTAACATCAGAGAGCTTTTCCTCTTTTACAAGGAGAAACGTTACATACGCATCTCTTAGCAGTGCCGGATCATTGGCACTGACCAGCGACTTTATTTTCATCCCTCTATAGGTATGTGCTGCAGGTATTGCTGCTACGCAACCACGTAAATACGTGTTTTGGGTCACATGATCTTGTAAACCACAGAATGACTGGAATATATGATGACGTCCCTCTTCACTAAACGCAACATAGCAGTTACAACGACATGACACAATTGGTTGGGTTCTTTCTGCAACTTCATTCCCAGAATAAGCTTTGTGAGGTGTACCTGAAACAAACTATAAAAGTTGAAGAGAAATGCGCAACAGTAAATATCTTGACCAAGGAAATAGACAGTATCCTTTTGGCAAACTACAAAAAGGTATCTGTTTCCCAATATATCAAGCTTTGGGTGAGACATCCTCTCACTTGGTTGCAAAGAGTGTTACAAATTGCATGTCTATCACAGTTGTTTATTCCCCTAACCTTAATCTTACTCAAACATAACCTAGCACCAACTTTAAGGGATTAAAAAACTAGGTTAGACTCCTGACTTGGTAGTTTTTGTGTTTGCTCGGTGATTTAGTTACCTATTAAACATTGGATGACATCTGATCAGTGATAACTAGTCAAGTCAAGTCATGTTTGCGCTGTAAGTACACAGCAATAGAACACATTTCAATAAACAAAGCTTAAAACAAACAGCACAGGTTGGGCGAAAGACGGCCAAAGCAGTCACTCAATCAAGCCCAGCCTACATTTGATGACTGTCAAATTCAACAGCACAGGTGAAG
>Ga0210059_1000554_pt1 | contig 48629 bp, 29 predicted proteins | sample Ectturendosymbi2_FD_188042 | JGI IMG/M metagenome (GOLD analysis project Ga0210059, IMG submission 188042) | Ecteinascidia turbinata endosymbiont from Florida, USA - Sample 2 (SPAdes) (version 2) | ecosystem: Host-associated > Tunicates > Ascidians > Unclassified | place: Key West, Florida...
CTGACGTCATCCAAAAATCCCTTGATTCCCAGTCGTGACATCACACGAAAAAAGGTTCAAACCCAAAAGCGCCTGAATTTTTAAAATCGAATCTAGGATACTTTCTGCTTCCTTTAGATCTTCCAGCTCTTTACGGGGTGGACGTAATACCTACTACGCTACTTCGGGGATTCACGTACCTTTATGCTCAGATGTATACCCTCACCGCAGTGACTGATATTCCGACACGGCAAGACATTTTTTTACAAACAATTATTTTCTTCCTTTGAAAAATATGGTTATCATACAGTCGTCAGCAGGGGTGGTAATTCATAAATAATAATTGATTGATAATTACTACCCCTGCTGACGAGTGTATGATAACCGTAATTGGTAATTGGCAAGAGAGCTGGGTTTGAACAGCTCTCTTGCTCTATCGCTCGGGAAGTTTGCGGTCCTTAAAAACAAGTGGGAAGCTTAGTAGATATCAAAGCAGCCTATACGCCTCATAACGTTTGCAAAGGCTTCAGGTGCGATAAGCAACCTCAGCCTGTTGTGAAAATTGCAATAAACATTTGCTTCGGAAGACTACTTGCATTTTGCAGTGAAATGTACTTCTTCGTAGTAAAAATGTACTTTTTTGTAGTAACATGTACGTTTTTGTAGTTAAATGTACTTTTTTGTTGTTAAATGTACTTTTTTTAGTGAATGGAATTTTATGCAGTGAAATGTACATGGTCCTGGTCAACGTCACGCGTTTCAACAAAATTGCGGATCTTCATGTGTACCGTGCTGCATGTATTCTGATAGTGGACATAACAAAATCGACATTGAAGTCTGACGGCATATTGAGACGTTGAAGCACACTGCTATGCGCAGCTATTTTCGACTGCGAAGAGACAAAATTTGAGCTTAAATGCCGAACAAACTGCAAATACAACCTTGCATTGACCCGGTCGTGGCGTGAGCAAGGTTTAAAAAGCTGTATTTTGTTAATCTTTTGGTGTTTATTTGGATTTTAAATATTTTGAACTTTTTGGACTATGGTTGGAAAAACAAATCTTCTGAAGGCAAATGATATTAACCCAACCACTGTTATCCTGCTGGTGGTCAAGTTGTAAATTACACAGCAAACGATCTTTCTTGAGTTTGAGAACGTTTTTTCCGGAACTTCAAAGGAGAAAGCGCTTGAGGGCCATCGCACGCACAAGAAGTGCATGTGTACGAACGCAAATAGTTCTTTACGCCGCAGTTACGTAATGGGATGATGTGAACAACGACTTCCGTATTGTTCCATGGCACGAGCGTCGGCCGTGGGAAAAATTGGGAACGTTTCGCAGCCAATCATCCAATCAAACTTTCCCAACAATTGTAGAATTCGTGCAGCTGCATCCTGTCATGCGAACCCTTTTCGTTGTTGATTGGCGGTGCGATAAAGTTAGCTCAGTCTGACTATATTTTGCAAAGAGGTTTTCTTTGTTACTTGCTGCATCGACTGCTTGCGAGTGAGTGCGGTTCAAGAGTCTGTCGAACACGGAGGTGGAGACGCCAATAACTGAAAACTGTTAAACACTCCTTGTTCTCAAGGCGAAATTCTCTGATGCCAGACAGCATGGAAATTACGCCAGCGATTTGAAACAGCACTGGAGATGGCTGATTTGCCCGAGCAGTTTCTTCAAGGTAGCAATAACTCTCAATAAAAGAAAACAAAAACTAACCTAATCGTTTAGAATTTGTCGACCTTAACTATTCTCGCCCCGCAACAACTAAAACTACAGTAATCGTTTTTGCTCTCAGCCTGTGTTCCGTAATTGACCGCCAATCACTTCCTCTTCCGGGGTCTTTCTTCCTTTGCTCTCTTCCCCAAAACACCAGCAATAGAAAGGTGTCACGTTTTACCTCATTGCTACATCATTCATTCATTTTGCAGGGTTCTTCTGAAAACTGCATTATTTTGTGATGAATTGCAGCACTCAACAAGAGATGGTCCCTTGCTTGATCACGTGACCTCAGCCTCTCTTGCCGTGCACGGCGCTTTTAAAAATCAGAAAACCGGGATTTGATGATAGCTGACATGCAGTGCATTTGTACAATGCGGGAAGAAAATAAAACGACATTGAAGTCGTTCATGCGTTTACGATTTTTACTGAAGGAGTCTGTCAAATATTCCAAGACAGCGTAATCTTGGATAAAGGGATTGCAAGAAATTGCCTTAGCTTTACTTGATTGGATTTGCGCAGTCATCCACATTTTTTTCAAGCACAAAAAGAATCCTGAGACTGCTTTGACGCAAGCATGCATATTTTCGCCCATGTGCTTCCTGTACACGTGGCGCGACTCCAGTTGGGACGGTGGCATGCACACACGAATAAAACGTATATGCGCGCGACGTGTGAACTGCAGAATGCGTGTGTGGATAAGCCTCCGAGCTAACCACGCGGAGTGCTACCTGCAAACGTTATTTCGTACGCATATATCCACTGACTTGGCTCGGAGTTCGTCAACCCGTTTTCAAGTGCAGCAAAGTTTGCACGTTGGTGAATCCCACTGGCAGCGCCAGACAAAGCAAATTTTGAAAACTTGTTTGCTAACACTTTCTGCCATGCTTTCGCACATCAGCTTTTGGCAATACAGGGCTGCTTCCTTTCAAGCATTAACATAATTGAGGTTCTTTTTCAGATTTCCCTATACTCGATGCTGAGACGGCATCATCAATAAAACATAGCCAAGTCATAAACAACATTGATGATCTACGATTCTTCAAGTGTATGAGCTGTTACCGAAAGTCTGAACAAAATCGCAGCACCTCAAAAGGTGGTAGGGAAATACTTTTTTTCACTGCGCTATTCAAAATCATTTTGCTTCTTATGTCAACTTCTTCCTGGAAAAAGAATGACAATGTTATGTCAGATAGTTAAGAGATGACGCATGCACTGCGTGGAAGCCTTAATCCGAAGGCAGTGGCGCAGCCAGCCCAAAATAGTTTTGGGGGGAATTTGGGGGCCAAAATAATTGACTTTAAGCGAGCAACAGTATTTTTGGTTGTGATGCCGCTTGTCAAAGCACAAAATGAGTGGATATATTAAAATTTGGTGGGGGATTTCCCCTCTGGTTACGCCTACGTCCGAAGGAGACTCTCTGTTCTTGGGTTTGCCCATGACAGAGAGACGGCGCACAGATTTCAGAGTCAAACTGTTTCCTGAAGCGTACGGTTTGCTCTGCAAGCAAAAAAAGTAGTCAACTGGTGCAAAACCATATTAGCAGCCTGCGCACAGAGAAGTATATTGTGATAAACACCTTGTCCTACTGAAGCAAAAAGGCGCACATTTTATCGATCCGCAGTGTGTTTTTTAATATATACCTGCTTGGCTAACTATTACCTTTAAATCTACAGTATGACACATTTCTACTAGGATAGGGTAATCGTCAGTCCCAAAATCCCCCCACATTTCAATATCACGAACTTCCACAAATGATTGGCCCTGAGCAACTCCCACAACGCAGCCTTCACCAGTGGTTTTGTGAGGCTTTCCTACTTATGCTTTTGCCAGAGGTCGGGGTGGACCGCGCATTGATTACTTATGTACCACTGCAGGTTTCTCGTGGGAACGTAGCAGATCCACCGCGACTTCCACCCCCTCCCCCCCGAACACCTGCCCGGAGCTCTCGGTACTGCATGAAACAGCGTGAAGTTAAGCTGGAAAAAGAATGTTTATTTCAAATGCGTGCGAAAAAAAAGGAACACTGCAGAAAAACATCGATAAAACGACCAGAACTTTAACGAAAAAAAACGTCACGAAACCTTTTGAAGCGAATTCAGCGCAAAAGCACCACACCTGACCAGAGAAGGAACTCGGGGGTCACGAAGCCTGTGGAGTTGCTCGACACGAAACACTGGACCACACGGCCCCGAATTCTTATCTCGATCCAGGCCTGTGGCCTTGGGGGTCATTCGGGGACAGTGTTCCCCAATTTTTGTGCCCCGCAAATTTTGTTCTGTCCAGAAAAAATTTTTGTAAGCATTTTAATTAGGACAAAAATCTCGCCACCCAAAAATGTATTTTGCACCCCCAAACCTTTAAATCTGACCGCGGGCCCGTGTCGTTCCGTGCCTGGCAATGTGGTCCAAGTGTGAACGACGACAGGTTCGCAGGTTCGCGAAGGCGAGGAGCGATCTCGTTTTTTGCGGGTGAGCAAAGAAGCATTTCGATTTTGTAGCCGAAAAAGCGAGAAACCGTTCACAGAGGATGAACATCCACACGTCGGTGGTACCTGTGGCCCTTTTTCCGGGTTCGCAGAGATCGAAGGTCAAAAGATGGTGCTTTTTCGAACTGTTTGTTCATCAGCTGTTTTCACGTGGTTCGCCACACAGAAAAAAATGGCGAGACAGTACTTTGCAAACACCGGGGAAAGGCGAAGAAGCAGTACAGGACAAAGAAAGAAGTTGGCGCAACGCGATTCGTCACAATGCTGTTATGACCTAAACAATGGAGCATTGAAGCTGGTGGCAATGCGCCACAGCAGGTTGCAAGCGCGAACGAAGCTGCTTCGTAACAAACACCAAGAACGTGATTCAGCGAAGCTGCTTCTGCGAGAAACACACGACGACCATTCGTGAGAGAGCGCCGATGACGATTACGGTAGAAAGTCGCACACAACGGAAAGCTGGAAACAAAGCCTTCGACAGAATCATCCTAATCCTACAGTAGCTGGTCGCCGCCTGGTCCTTTAAACGCTCGGAAGTTCTGCAAGGACTGTTTGGAGAAAGTCGAGCGACGCAATGCGGCGGGCGCGGTGTCATGAAGTAATGCTGCGGGGGGGAACGCACCGCTGCGCTATATCGAGAAATAGTCAGCGACTTTTTCTTGGGGGGGATCTCGCTAAAAGCAACATTTAACCGTTAATTATGCCCTTGAAACGAAATGGCGATGCGTTCCCCCGTGCACTCCTTCGACTACGTCACTGCGCGAGGCCATCGACGACAAACACAGACAAGGATGCGACCGTGGCAACCACAGATCACGCCCATAGCAACTGCAGACAAACGCCCTCCTACTCGAACGACGCTTTTCTTGTTGCGCCTCATCAGGCGATGTTTGGGCGCTGGACCAAAAGATGTTGAGGGGTGTCCTGCTGCACAAAGAGCGACCCGTTCGAGGTAAAACGTGGACGCGCGTGCCGGCAAAATCGAGAAAGAAGTTGTTTTTCGAAAAACGTGCATTTGGACGACGTTTCTGTTGCACCAGGGTTTGGGCGGGCGTTATGTTCACCTACAAAGTTTTGGAACGGGAAGCGTCGCTCGAGCTCTCGACATTGCCTGCGACAGCAAGTCAAGCGGAACAGTCACGTGGTATGGAAACACCGATGCTGCCAAGCCCTCCGGAACCGTTTTCGCAGCTCAGCTAAGTGTTAACTTGAATTGATGTGAGCATAAATAGACCTTCGCTGAGTCAGCATGTTCTTTGCGTTGACCGTGACCAGGCGTTGGTCGTTACGAAGATAAATACGAACTTCCAAGTCACGGTCAGAAGGTTGTCGTCTTTCGCGAAGCACGCGTCATTAAGAGGGAGGTACAAGTCACAATCGAGATAAAGTTTAAGTGACGCCGAGTAAGCTTTCGTGGTCGATTGGTGATGCTGCGTTTCGCGCAGGTCCGAAAAGGCAGCAGCATTGTCAGGAGAGCGCATTGCACGATAAATAAACAAGAAAGGCAATCAATTGATCTCTAATTGACGACGGGATGACAATAGAGTAAGCACAGGCTTTGAAGGAATCATAACAAAAATGTCCTTTTTCGTGTTTGAAGGATTGGAAACACCCTCGAACAACTCAGACATCTTCTTTCGTTACTGATAACGAACTTTCGACGACGCCTGGTGCGAGTGAGCCTTCGCGACGGGAAGATGGCGAATCGTGGATGATCCCGTTCACTTTCATTTCGATTGTATAAGGCTTCCGCGACGACGCCCAGTAAAGGCGCATCTGCAACGAATAAAACCGCATTGTTACGTCACAATCTCGACAAACACAGCTTATTTGAAAATCTAGTTGAGCTACTGGAGAGAAGAGTCGAAAGCACGACTTGGCAACAATCACAAGCAGGTTGGCAACCAGGTGGGGGGTCAGATGGGCAATTGCTCCCCGAAATATTTAAAAATAGCTCCAAAATAAGCTCCAAATCCTTTTTAGTTGTTCAAATTGCAATCATTTCCCCCCAGAAATTATCAACTGGTTGCGACCCTGATCACAGGCAATTACATGGGCTGTATGATCCAGCGTCCATCTAATGTAGCAAAAATTGTAATTAGCAAGCAAAGCAGCATCCATGCAATAAGTTCGCACAAATTAAGTTATCAGCAAACGACACGTTGACGCGCAGAAAACAAGAATGCCAACGTGAAAACGATTTTCGAACGGAATTGATGTGCCATTTATCTTGTTGGCAAGAAATCGTACAGAACACTGGTTGCAAACTCTTTAATCGCTGAGCGATGGGTTGGCTTTTTGCCCTGAACGACAACCACGAGAGCAAAGAACGCTGGAAAGAAATTACAGGACGCTGGAGCAAAGCAGACAAGCAGAATTGCCGGAACGCATCACAGCATTGTCTTTAAAGACCGCAAATCTCTTGGAAGAAAGTCATAACATGGCTTTCTGGCCAAACTTTAAAATGACGTAGTGTGCGAGAACCTGCCTTTGCTCACGTACGCCGATACGCCATGACGAATGCGGCCATGGGCCGGATAATTTGGAATGAACTGTGACGACAGGATGCACGAAGTCTGGCCGCTCACTTGCGCGCGCAACTATTTTCGTATTAAGGGAACAGCAGCTATTAATTTATTTGACAATCTGGATTTCGGCGGCGCTAGACCAGGTTAGTATCGTACGCGGGAGCTTGCGGTGGAAACAAGGCTTCAGTTGCTGCATGCTTGACGCTGCTGCGTGCTGAAAAAAGCTCGTGTAAGTTGTTTGCTTCGCCTTCGTCAAGATCGGTACCAAATTTACCACAATCAGTTGCTTCCACATTCAGTTCGCAATTCAAGACGCCATTTGATTTATTCTTGATTGACGCCGACGTTATTTCTGGATTGACATCACGATGAAGGCAACTGGAAGCGTCGTTCTTGCCTAGCTATTTAGAGGTATTCCCGGCAAACGTTCTTTTGTGTCGATAGCGACCTTTCCCAGGCGGTGTTGAATCACGGGACTCAACGATAAGATGCCAGCACGCAAGGCAAGGCGGCAGTGCAACTGATTCCGATCAATAGTCTGCCAACACAGTCCAGCTCCAAACAAAAGGCAACGCGCAAAAATGCGTAACTGCTTCAGCGAAGCAGGAAAACACCTAACAGGATTCGCATATTCGTTTACAGTCGCCTGCAGCTGACGACGACGGGTGAAGTTTCTTTCCGGCCCGGCTAGCGTGACAGGGTAACGACCTAAGTTCCGAGACACTCCAACATTTGTGCACACTTTGCATTCTCGCAACGGGAATGTCGCATGCTCCGGTCAAAGTGCGCACTGCTCCCGGAACTGTCACTTTCAGGCTTTGTTAGCGTCTACCCGCTAATGTCGAGGTCTTCAATCGGTAAACTGCGGCACTTGGACATCTGAAGTATTTCCCGCCAATTTCAGCAAGGCTGGCGGGCGACCTTTGTATGAGCCATGGTTGCCATCAAGGCTGCAAAACCGCGAAAAATCGATCTCGGGCGCCATACAAATCAAAGCAATCGACTTCTTATCAGGCTGGATCAAGCACGATCACGTTGACCTACAATATGCTGCAACTCGGAAATGTCCAGCACTTGCTTGCTTTGCCGCAGCGACGACCCGCAAAAATGTTCCAGACAAGAACTTTCCCACTGTCCTCTACGCACACAACTAAATTGTGATGTCAGCCATCATCTGACCAATCATCACATCTAACTGTCAAGCAATACCTGCGTATGTAATAAGGAACCTGCTGTGGATTATTAAGGAACCATAGGCCGAAGACCAAAGGCAGTTTCAGAGGAATGTGAAACGTTTTTCGACAAGTAATGTTATTTTTTTAAGGGAAGACGAGCGCAGAAGCAATAATTTTTGCACGTCGCCGCCCAGGGCAGTGTCGAATTCAAAATGGAAGCTCATCAGTACCGACCTAAAACAGGATTTAGACACCGCTAAATGCCAAGCGACATGGAGGTCCTGCGTGGTTTCGAGAATCTAAACCCAAACAATGCAAAGCTGCGGTCGCAGTTCCATCAGTTCATGGCAATGATCAGGTGTGGCCAACAACATTACCACGCCGCAGAAACATATGAGGCTGGAGTGACTGAACACACAGGCAGCGGTTGCTGCTGAGATGTGACGCATGATACACAAGGCCTATTCAGAAATGGTCTATGAAATCACAATTGAGCTTTTTTGTTGATGATCGACTTAGCTAGCGTGAGCTTCAAAGGTCACCAATTGATATTAGCTCCGGGGTTGGAGGGAAGCTGATCTTTACCTTGCACTGCTTGGCGCGGGTGTCAGCCTCGGCATACTTTGCAAAATCAATAAGCACACCGTGCCTGCTTGACCAACGAAATAAAAGCTGGTTTCTCACTCGCCTGCCACACACGACGAAGGTTACAGAATGAAAAACAGCGTTTATTTCGTAAGGTTAACCATGCTGCTGACACCGCAGGCATCGAATCGCTTTCAAAAAATGCACTCGACAACAATAATAAACAGCTAACATTCAGCTGACTGCAGGCTGCGCGAGATCGAATCGAACATAAAGCGTTATCTTTGAAACTTGCGTTCTGCTTCAGTGGTACAAAGCCCGAGTGTGACGCAACAAAAGAGCAACAATCTTGAGCATTTTTTGCATTTCAGGACATGCACTGCACGCTTGCTGTTTTTCTGGCCCAGCGTTAAGCGATTGGTAACACAAGGATTAGCAGGCCACGCGCTCTCACGTTGCCACAGAAATTACATTCCAGTCGCATGATCAACGTCAGACCCAGCGTGTTCAAGAAACTTGAGCGGTGCTAAAATTACAACCACTCCAGAGCGCTGGCCTACAATGGCTGCGGATCAACGATTATGACCGGATAATTAGCAGCAAACCGCTTGTGCGTGACGTACAGTATGCTCACGTAATTTGGCTATAACCAGTTCATCCGAATCAACTTTATTAACAAATAAAACGCTCCCAACCGTCAGAATTAAGGATTACGGAACTGCAACCGTGGCAATAAACAATTGAACGCATCAAGCACTTTAACAAAACTTTGATTGCGGCTGCAAAACAAATCACGTGACATGAGACGAGCGTGACGAACCCATGCATGAACCTCTTATTCGCCTGATGGCTGCAATCGCATTTCTTCCGCTGGCAAACTATTCTGAACAGCAGTGGAGCGTCGAGCTTTCAGACTTCTCTCACTGGAGCGTACAAACTGGTACCACTAAATATGCAACAACAAGCACTGTTACCCTTCAGCTTCGGTAAAAACAACCCAACTTGAGTCTCCTAGCTGAGCGGTTGTCGAAAACAAACAGGTTGAAAACCTCCACAAGAAACATAACTTACTACATTGTCAGGCAACTGCGGACCTACGGGTGAATTACTCAGTTGCTGACAGTCGAGACGCGCAACACGACTGGCGATTCAACAGCATCAAGGTTGAAAAACTCCATTTTGAAGACAGCAATCGCACCGCCGCTTCGACAATGCTTTGAACAAGCTTTTGACAGGAAGGTTGAGCCTGCTCGCTACAGGTGAACAAGACGGTGGAGCCATAGTTTGAAGGATTTATGAGACAATTTGCACGTTCTTGTGAGGCATGCTCGTAAATTTGTTCCTCACTAATGTTCTACCATCGAACGTTTTTTGCGACGTTATGTTTCGGCCAACTGTAACAAGTTGTCACAAAAGAAGTTGCCACGAACCTCGCATCCGTTTGGTAATTGACTATGACCTCGCCACGTACGCGATTCAATGGATGTTAGTGGGCGAAAAAGATCAAGCAAGCCGAATGTCTACATCAATACTAATCATTAACTGGCTGCAACTGTAAGAGTGTAATTGAAATCTTGTGCAACGTTCATGTCCGCAGAAGATTACACTTTGTCGAAGTCTGAGAAAAAAAATACTTCAAGATGCCTCCTTGTCGAAGAAGTGGTAATTCTGTGAACGCCATTATTTCTGGCCGTTTGTACTAAACACCGAGTTTTGACCTTTGGGATGACGGTTGTCAGGCCAACTGTGTCACGGAACCCTACAGGTAGAAGAATGACGGTTCCGCTGAAAAGCGCTGCACTCCAGTGGATGAACTTCTCCAGCAAAGGGCCAAGCAGCTGTTTACCTTCATTCCGCTGCATGTGATCAAGCACCTCGACAAGCGTCGCTTCCGAGCCGAGAATTAATGAGTCAAGCGCCCGAGAAGCGGTCCGTGGTCCGCCTTGTCGCTTAGCGGATGGCGCGGCAGATTAATGCGCAGTTATTGTGCAGCACGTCATAAATCAGCGCTTGGCCAAGCCCGCCAGCGCGCCACAGCGATGCCATGTGTCTGCGCCATAGAATACCTTCTAACAAATCGTACCTGCTCACTTGCAGCGAATTTTACTGTTTACAACACCACAGCGTTCGAAATATCGGATGGCTGAATCACCGAGCGCTGTTTATCTGCCAACATTCACTTCACCAAATTCAGTAGTTTGCAACGCAAGGTTTCAGTCACAACTCCGTGTTAACTGCCGTGGAATCACGTTGCCTGACGCTGTAAGTCGCGCGTTACTTCGTACGACATGGCGGGAATGCGATTTTCTCACGACATCACGGCAGCTGTTTGTTTACTTCCCTGGCCGATCTCTCCCAATATCAGGATCTACAGAAAAGCACTTTCGCGGAAACCTGACACAACAATCAGTACTGTGACATCACAAAGAGTCGGGAAAGTTCACCGCATATGGACGCCAGGTTTTAGTAGATCTGATCAAAGGGGCACAGCGCAAATGCGCAATCGCAAACGTGGAATATGAACTCGTATCACCCACTCATACGCGGATCCGTAGGCAAGCGATTGGAAGAAAAGGAGTTGCCAAGAAAAATACCCGTGGGTTGTTGTTCAGCGTTGCTCTCACTGACTTGAAGCCAACGACCGTAATGGTTGTGGATTTGCGCTGTTTAGTAGCGCAGCCTCGTAAGGGTTTGGTGATTGGCATCGCATGCATGGCCGCTTCTGAAGAATGCGTTTTGTGACGTATGGCGGCGATTGTGACGAAAAAAACGCACAGCAATGACGACAGGACTAAATCACGACTGAACCCCGCGTGACTGAAATCACAAACGGGTATAAGCTGTCGCAGATTTCCCATGACAGCACAATGCTAGCGCAGTGCCGGCGCGTCACGTGCCTTTATATGAATCGGCAACAGTTGCTTGGCGCATCCTATGGTATTTCGCTGTTGACAAACTTTGGCTTGGAAACGCCAGCGGCATTTCCGTCCAGCTTTGTCGCAAACGCCCGTGTTTGCGAAACTGCCGGGGAACAATAACATGTTTGTGAGAATTCTTTTTGAGATTTCACCTGAAAACTCGAAACTTGGTCGTCGACCGCTGGTGTGCGCACGCTGCCTCCCTTCGTCTTGTTTACCTGATGCCACCAAACGATATCCACGTTGCACAAATTATGTCGAAATGTCAGCGGGGTTTCCATGGACAGAGAGACATTTGCTCTCAGCTCTAATCAGCGAGTAAATTAAAAACAAGCTTATCAGCTTAAAGGTTTCGAGGCCTGAGGACAGCGATCTAGTTAAGCCAGGTCAGCCGGGGCTGAAAATTGCTTGGAGCAAATTCAACGCGATTGCGGGTGCTTGTGAGGCGATGACTTCGGCGTGCTAAAGTTATCACTGCGGCAACGACTGTTTCAGCCTTAATAAACAAACCTGCTCTGCGTTTGGCTGGGTGGCGCAGAAAGCAATAGGTGCGCAATTGCCTGACGATCATCATCTGAATGAAGGAAGCGAAGTGCTGGTTTGACGGAGGCCAAGCAATCTAAGTATACACCGGTGGGGAAGTAAACTGACTTTACCTTTCGGAAAAATCCGCGTCTGCGTTCGGAGCGCTTGCCAAGAAAGCTCGCCGTGCACTGTCACTATTACGAGAAACAACAAAAACACACGTTTCGTGGTCCCAATGCCAACAACCAATCTTTGCTTTCGCCGTGGGTGGCGCCGAAGTGGTCGTGTCATGGGTTGGGCGATTGAACGAGGAGTAGAGTGGATTGTGGTCAGAAGTCCATAAACGAAAATGTTGCTTAATTTAGGCACAAGCTGCCTTCTGCCATTCACGTTTCGATTGCAAAGACCGCACGAAAGTCGTGAGATTGCTTTGAAGTGCGAGCGGGGTCATTTGCTTGGTGGTCGCGCCAAGAACAAATGCGCGCCATCCTTTCTACTTGCAATGACGTTCGATGTCCAGTAAAGAAAAGCTCGCTAGGGCTCGGGCGTGTCCAATGGCATGAAGATGACATTTTTCTATCGGGCGGTGCGCAATCTCTTGCTGCAGTTGGCGCAAGGAGCGATCATGCTGTGCGGGGGACATATTACATCGATAAAGCGTCTGTGTCGAAGAACAGCCCAACCTCAATTCCAATAAAAACATCGATTGCTCAGCTACATTCAAAAACCGACACAACAGCAGAGGTATGCACACCCGGGTAACGCTCATTTCTTCTTATAAGCCAGTCGAACTGAAAAGCCGGAAGCTTGTCCGTAAGAAATGGAAACCACGATAATGCTGAATAATATGTTCGTCTTGGCGCAAAGCAGGAGAGCCCATTGGCACCGCAGCACCTCCACTGCTTGCTGTCAACCAAGGTCGATTTCTGTCTAAAAGCGCGCGCTGCCATGATTGTGACGTAACAGTTATCGCCGACCTCCAATCGTCAGCAGCTCTTTAATCAAAGCGATTGAATCGAAACAAGACTTTTCACTTCAAGATCGCAGCAAAGTAGAACCGGTGCCACTTAGGCTTCGTAAAGTCCGCGCTTAGCCGCTGCCTATCAGCGTGTGAAGTGAGCAGCCAAGGACTGGCCGGCACTTACCAGCGGAGATAAGAACTGTGTTTTGCCCAGGAATCTCTCGATGGCTGGCGGTGAGCGACGACAGGTAACAAAGTGCTTGGACGGGTCGCGCTGAGGGCAGGGCGAACGGTAAACAACAGGCCACCGGAACCGCACAATGCGATGAATGATAAGGAAATGCATATCCGAAATATGACGAGTTGACCGCACCACCTTCTGCAGGTCGCGTGGTCGAAGTCATTGTTTCATTTGGGGGAGGAGCAAGGTTTGGGAACGAGGACAATGCTAAACGAATAAGATTTTAGGACTGACGATGCGAAGTGTTGGGTGAAATGGATTTCCTATTGAAAATTTTGCGAATGTATTCAACTCAGTCGACATGGTGGCGACTAGTTACTTGAACACAGACATATAAGTGCAAGTTTGAATCACCGCAAAGCAAAGAAAGCAGAACCCAGTTGATTGATTCCTCGAAAGCTAGCAACAAGCCAAGAGCTTTTTGATAACTGTTGGGGATCAAGTGAAATTGACATTACTGAATCAAGACACATTTAGCAACGTGGTTAAACCGCGGCGAAACAGAACCTTCTGACATGAACTTTACATGTTAATTGACCAAACGTAGCTTGTTTCTCCGTCATAAAGAGTAAAAACAGCGAATCTATCAATGTTTGCCAATCCTCCCATAACGCTTTGAAGTCACTATGGCAACCTGTCCTTCATACAGTAGAAGTGGCATTCTTACAAAACAATGGCATTTCAAGCAATGGCATTCTTACCAAATAACTGTTTGTCAACAATAAAAACCAACACCCCCCAAATATCACGCGAACTGTTATGTGTTTTCGCATCGTAACGAGGGTTTGAACAGTCGATGGAGAAAAGTGACGGCGGGAAAGACCACAGGGTTAATTATTTACCTTCCAGTTGGAAGCAAAGAGAAAAACCAGGACTTGACAAATACAAGGGCGAAACTTTTTTGGTTCGAGAAGCACTGGGAGGAAATGTTCGACGAGGCAATCGCACGCAAATGTAAGAAAACAGCCAAACACTTCGAAACGTTTAGCCTCCGGGAACGCGCCTCTTATTGAAAATTTTTGGCAATTTTGCAACTGGACGTCGCAGCTTTCGCCAATTTACGCAACGTCGTAACGTCAATTTTCGCCACTTGACCACAGGTCCGCGTGAACACGTCATCACGCACTGCACGGAGAAAATAAGAACGACGTACGCCGGGCTAGATGAAGCACTTAAAGTCAAAGCGCTTTTCTCCTCAGGTTCACGTGTTCAAGTTAGTTTTGCTTAAGCCGCAGTTATAAATAACATGCGAACAATTACATCTGCAGCAGCAAATTTTCTCCTTCGGATACGTCCATTTGTTTCGGCCGCAAATCTGTTTTCGCTCTGAGGACATGTAACTGAAAACTGACCAAGCTGCATTTAACTGCAAGAAGACGGAGAGCATGCCGCACTGAGGCCAGAACGAGGCGTTAATTAAGTCCAAGACGTTCTGGTAGTACACGTCTGGTGTTTCGCACGGTAGTAATTTGCGGTGGGCCGCGTGGTCCGTGCGCAAAAGGCGCCGTTTGCGAACGAACGCCGGCGCTTGTGCGTTCCCTGCTGGTCAAAGGTGAAGGAGGGAAGATCAGGTCAAGGAAGAGCGAGCTTCAAAGGCACCGGAGGTTCGCGGAGGGTCACGTGACCAAAGACCGCTCCGAGGAGGTGCCCGAAACAAAGCCTGCCAGGTCGCGTTTCCGAGAATTTCGCCGACGTCGTCCAGTGAAAATAATCGCCCCGCAGCCAGACACCGCGCGCGCGTCCTTCCTGTCCATTCAGCGAAGCCTTACATGAAGCTCACGGCCAAGCCAGAGACCAACAAGGTGCGACCATTCACAAGCCTTCGTTGTGACGCGGCCAAGAAAACGACGTTTACGTTCCTCACGAGCTTTGCGGAACGTTAAAGATCAACTCTGAATACGTCTACAACCGGCGGTATAATTATTATACAAAGAGTGATCGGAGCCATTGATTTCGGGATCTGCTGAACTGATGATGGTAAGCGAATTACTTTTCCACATTCGGTCTTCTTAGTATTGCTGCTCTTTCTAAGCTTCGATGGACATTAAAATCTTGTGAAGCGCCGAATTGTTCAATGAGTTGACGAAGCTTCATTGACAAGCAATGAGTGACTGCAAATCTACAAACAGGAAAGAATCGCGAAGTTCCTGCCACAGGAAGTTGACAACACGTCCGTCCGCCCGATGGCGTCAACAGCGTTGAAATGAGTGAAACATACAACGTTGGTTCAGTTGACAAGGTGCAAGGGATGCTTTCAGGACCAGAGCAGAGGGGGTACCCTGACGACCGCGCCTGCGCACTACGCAATGCGCTCCCTTCTGCGATTAAACATACGGTGCAGGTTGTTGGAAAACCACACGACAGATGATGCCGTTGATGACGTAATGCCGTTGATGATGCAATGCTTCGGCGATATTCCCTCTGAGGTGCGCAAACGCGCAGTACCAGCAGACCATTCGCGCAGTGAAATCTCATTTTCGCGCACTTGCAACATTCCAAATTTTACATCGTTTATACATCGCAGAGCCCTTTCAACGCTTGGGGGGTTGTGTGTCTGCATGGTTGCGCGATTGCATGCGCACTTAAAAACAAATACTTGCTCAACGTAAAATTTTCTTTGAGGGAACACTGCTTGACGTTGTTGGTCGGTCGTGTTCCACACGAGATAGCAGCACGCAAAGAACGCGACATGATTATGGGAAGAATGGCTTCGGTCCAGCAACTACGCAGTACGTTGGTTACTTTGTTAAACCTCTGATCGTGTTTGCGCTTGAGGCTTGTCCTTCGGGCAACGTCACAATGGCATCTATTTCGCAGACGCTCTTTGCCGACTGCTAAACGATTTGAAAAAAAAAACTTTCAAAATACTTGTCCCGATCGCTGTTAAGTGCGTTAGTAAGCAACAGCAAGTAGCCGGTTAATCGAGGCGATGTGTTTCGGTCTCCGGCTGAAGCAAGTCTCTGTGCTGCCAAAAGCGAGAACCTGACAAACGCGTGGAATCCTGGTAGCAATTTCGCTCAAGCCAATTTCGAACCAGCCGTTTAAGCATCGAAGGAAACGCACCCATGACTGATGCCAATATCCCAACAGCTGTGTCTGCTACCTGAACTTGCTGTCAGTCATGCGCACGTATGCCTTAAGCACGTTTACAAGCAAAAATCGACAAATATATTCTTTTGATTGGCGTGCAAAATGAGAACAGCCGACTTACCATGCAAACGGCGACCGTGGTGCCAATCACGATGCCGGCGGCGACGTCAGAAAAACGGTGTTTGAAATCGAGGATGCGACTGCTGCAAATCCACACGGCCCAGGCCATGACGCCGGTTTGGACGAGATGACGTAGCAGGCGGGTGCGTTGCGCGGTCATTCGGTATTCGATGTATAACTGCGCGCGCAAGTTGTATCGGTTACAAGGGCGCCGAAAATAAAGCAGCAAATATTTGCTCAGAGACTTTGCTGCCGCGAAGCCGTGGCTTTCACTGTCAGCAACATCTTTTTGCGCAAGGTCCTGATGGCAACGTCGACGAAACTCAAATTTTGCATTCACGACCGTCCGGCTCGATTGTATTCGGTCGCAAAAATAAGTTTTTTTTGGGCGAAGAAGGGTCAGAAAGAAACCACACTTGGAATCTTAACAGGGTCTGGAAATTTCAAAATATTTGGACATCGACTAATTCTTAAGTAAACAATTGATTTCCGTGTGTCAACAACGCGTAAACAAAAGTTTGATGAATGCAAAGTTTATTTGTTCGTTATATTGTAGGGCACTAGAAGGTACCGTTAAGGGGTGCCGTCTGGAAACAGATGTGTACAAAAGGAACCTCCGTCTGTGCTCTTTCTTACGCAATTTTACACCCACTCATAGAAACTGGCATCTTCCCACATTTCACAGCAGTGACTAAAAATAACGTGTTACGGCACATCAAGCGTTCTACGTCCGTGTCGAGCATTTCGAACGGCCACATCATCGACAACTATGTGCGCCAGCTGAAGCTGGCAGAAACAGCGAAAGGTAAGGTCTTGGGTGAAGCACCTGTTGTGCTGACGAAGATCGGACATCTACCAAGACTGCTGGCCTGGCCGTCATATGTTTAAATAAATAATTCACAACTTGGCAAACAACTCAGAGTCGGCGACAATGTTAACGAGGCTCGAGCAGACAGCAGGAAGGACCCTTGGGCGATAAAAACACAGACCGCCAATCGTAACACGTACGCAAGAAATTGCGCCACAGCAATGCATTGTCACTACACAAGCAGTTCTGCTTCCGCAAACAGAAGCGACCTTCCGGATAAGTTACTTATTAAGCAGCCACTGGAAGGTGCACCTCGGGGCAACAGATGATGGCAACAAGGCTTATAACCGGGGTCGCGTGCGAGAGGAACTAATTCCAAACTGAACGAAGCCTGGCATCCTGTGCAAGCGCAACACGCGCTACTAATTGACATAACGCTTGCGCGAGTACTTTAACCGCGGGAAGTGCGTCATCGCCGTGTATTTCGCGCGACTGGAAAACGCGTTCGATGCGCGCGCAGAAACGGAAATTGCGAACTGTTAAAATTAGTGCCAGTGCCGGGCGAATAATCGGAAGGCGACTTACCACAATAAACATAGCCATGTAGAACGAGAACGACGCGTGTCCGGACGGAAAGGACTTCCTGCAAGAAAGAGAACGTCCGTCACTTACAATCAGGGTCGCTGTTGTTCGGACGCTTTAACTGAACAACGCAGCAAAATAGTTGCTTGACAGGAATTCCGTCATCACTTTGCCATCGCTTTGTCGCGGAAACACCTACTTGTGACTCACGCGCAGTAAAACTGACTTGGTGCGACAACACGAAAAAGTTACGTTTGTCCTGCTCGAAAAAGACTGTGATATAATGCAACAGCCGATTTTTCTCAGTCTGCAATCCTGCAAAGCAGGAAACTTGCTGCTGAGGGCAGAAGTGCAAACCTTGCGGTGTTCCTTTTCAGCCTGGTGCTGTTCAAATGTACGAAGGGCACGTGCATCAAACTACATCTTTGGCAACGAAAGGCCTGTACCGATGGGAGTTGCAAGCCTATCCTACGCGCGTTCCGCCGAAAAAAAAGTGTCAGGAAAACGTTTTCTCCCAGCACGAGGTCTGCGATTCACTAACCACAAGTAAAAGAAGCTTGGGCCAAATGTTCGAACCTACGCGTTGCACGACCTACCGCGCGTCGTCCATCCGTTTATGAAAGGCTTGGGGAGGAATTAAGGGGTGCGATGTTCTGGTGCACTCGTAGTCCTCGATGTACAGGTAGGTATCGGTTACATTGCACTGAACGTTTGGCTGGCAGATGTCCAAGAAATGTGGCCTTAACCGGCCAATAGCCATTTTGCCAATGTCAGTGAGGAACTGATTGATGCATGCACCAATTATACCGTAACCTGTGCATCAGACAGAAAGTTTTAAAGAAAACAACAAAAGGATGACCAGACTATTTTTCAAATTAATGGCAATTTTACTTTAACCCTGGTGCTAGTTGCATGTTAAATTGAGCAAGAGCAATTCGCGTGTAAAACATTTAAATTATAAATTCAAGCTGTAAGAACAACTTTCTGCAATCATAGCAAAATTGTTAGCTTTTCCAATTTTGACCAAAGGTGGTTAGGTTACTTGTGCGTGAAGCACACATCAAACATTGTGACTACACAGAATTACTGTTCAACAGGTCACAACACGGCAACTTATTCATAATTTTGAAGAAAAAATTTATTGGCTTTTCTATCAAAGTGCATAACCATATCATATGTGAAAGGTTGACTATGCACTTACCCATTGCTCGGTAGATATTGCACAATAATGGGTGAAAATAAGAGGTTTTCAGAACGGCAATACATCTTCTATACAGCAATGTTTCAATGATGAGTACCTTCACAATTAAGGCATATTTGTCAAGCTTGCATATGTTTCAAAGGTACTGTCAAGTTGTTTTAAGCTAATACATGACATAAATAAAACCAACAACAATATTACAAAAAAGAAACACCAAAGTTGTGAAAACAAGTCTGGCCTGTGTACGTTTCCTGTTAAACATTTGCTAAAGAGCAGCCAAAATATAAACACACTTTTAAAGAGTAAAAGTTGTTATTTTATCTCTAACATAAGAGCGGACATCCAATACACAACTAATCAATTTATACAATGCCAATAAATTTTTAAGCTGCAAACAACTACTGCAATCACAATAAACTTACAGACAAAAGAAGCATTCCGCATCCAGATATAAACATGACAGTTGAAGAAATACTGCTGTTGCGATATGGGTAATGTATGGACAAGTCACCGCAAAAGAAACCATTTTTTGTCAGTGGAACAACTTTCTCAACAAGATTGTATACCCATAAAGGAATAGCAACTGAAAGTAAGTTCAAAGCATTTTGAAAGATCAAAATCTTCTGTAATTCAATCTTATGTAATTTTGCGTTATCCTGACTACCATAAGGCCTATGATGAAACCACAGCGTTGTGACATATCTCACTTCGCTTGAAACTCCTGAGGCCTATTTTTGATATGATATTTTTTTGCCGACACATGGTCTACATCACAAGCACAACTGAATAATACAATCCTTAACCGAAACCCAAAACCTAAACAACAAGGTAAACCAGCGTTTCTTAACCTTTTTCTACCTCAGCACCCCTGTTGGTCATGCCTAAGCAGTCCAGAACCCCCTACCATTGGCTAACACCTGGTTACTATAAGGATAAAATAAAGACAAGTGCAGTACATCTTGATCATATATATATATATGCTTGGTTCATTCTCCAAAACAAAAGCAGCAATTTTGGCAGCAGCATTGACAAAAACAATAAGAAAATAAAGGAAAGTTCATGGACAAACCTTTGACCGCCACATATGTGACCTTTCCCAGCAGCCCCTAAAATTGATTTCAGCACCTCCTGGGGGTGCTAGCACCCCAGGTTAAGAAACCCTGAGCCAAACCCACAACCTAAACTGTAAATGTAAACCCAAACGTTTTTGAAGCTTTTAAAAAAGTACATAAAAACTGGTCCCATCAAAAAAATACCAGTATAAATTTTAACAAGCAAAACCAATGCCACAAAAATTCTATGACCATGATGTTCAGTAAATGATGCTAACACTTACCAAACTTATGCAAATTGAAACAAGAGAGAAAAATGCTGAAAATTTATATGCACTCTGCACAGATAGTTGAAGACTAATTTTACACAAGTTAACCTAACATATAAGGACAATTTTGAAAGGTTTGTTATGATGAACTTAAATAGCTGTTTTAAACTGAGCCACTATGCAAATCAGCATTACAACGTCTACCAAGCTAAAACTAATAATTGTTAAATTAATGTATTACCTTGTTACCACTCCTAATTAGACTCACTGCCACAACAAAATAAAACTAAAATAAAACCAGAGCACATATGACAAAAATGGTAACTAAAACAGTACTTACAAATAAAAAAGCATAAAACATCAAACAAGACTTTCAATACATCGATATGCACTCCTCCCATTTTTGTTCTTTGTAGCTTGCAATGTAGACAAACCAGTTTTCAGTGCATATGTAGTATGCAAATTTATAAATAATTTAAAAGTTACAAAAAAACAGGAACAGCTATTCACTTATCTGTGCAGAGGATGAAAAAATTAGGCTTCAAGTAAATTTTGTAGCATGAACTATGCATTAGCACTAAATTGTAACCAAGCTACCAAAACAGTAAGTAATTGCACTGATAACCAGATAAAGTAGAAATAAAATTTTTTCTTATGCTTTTTGTCAAGCCTCTGTGCAGTGTTGTTTTGCTCCCCTTTTCAGCCATCCTGACTAACCTCATTTTGTTTATTTTTCATGTGGTCAACACTTACACTACTGTATTACTGTTTACTGTAAAACCTTTTTGTAATCTGTCTTTGCCTCTGTCTGCCGAACCCCATTTGGGGGTGCTATGTGCCTGGTCAAACACACACACAATGGCGGTACTCCATCATGGTCTGTATAATTTTACTGTGTTTTCCTGTTCTTGATTTGTGATAAATTTCTTTTGCTGAATGTTCATTTGCGAATATATCATACTTGGAAATTGGAAAAAAAGTAGAAATAAGTAGCCATTAACGTTCGAGTTTCTCGATCAAACTGATTGTAGAAATTGTACATGATAATTTTCTTACCAGATATTTGTTTAGGAATAAATGTTTTAACAATACTTGTAATCACTCATGGAGGTTTTTGCCTGCCTTCTGAAACACTTAAAGCAAGGCCATTAGATTTCACCAGTCAATCCAGATTAGAAGACATGTTATGTACAATTAGCCTAAAAATACTTAACACTATTCACTGTTGTGCTGACATTATAGTGACCTTTTTTGGAAACATTCAAAAATTGAGCTGCTGCACAGTTCTGCATTAATCACCCGAATAGATGTAAGTTATCAAATTAGAGACTTACATTTTATTTTCATTAAATCTAATTCAATTGCAATATTTGCAGGTTGTGAAATCATATTCAGTTTAGACACACAGGTAAGTATCTAACAAAGCAGCACCCTCTGTTAGCTCATTTCCATTGTTTAAGCAAGGTTTTGAGCAAGTCAAAATGCAATCATATCAAGATCAGCCAAACCTGAATGCGTGTGTACTCTGCCTTGTAGGCTACTGCGTCTGATATTTAAACCAGGCCATTCATGATTTTGTGCCTGGCATGATACAGTCATGACAAGTATGAAAACAGCCCTCGCCGACGGATCTCAGATCACAAGCGCCTAGCGTTTACTTGGGTTTCGACCATAGTGATTCACTGCAACAATTAGCCTACAAATACGAACGAAAGAGGAGGCGAGGCCAATCCCACTAAGTTCATACTTCCACACACAGCAGACCTCGACCTACTGCTACATTTTCAGCCTCATCTTTTCACTGTTGACCAGACTCCGCAATGCGACGTAAGTCGTATATATAGACACAGCGCTAGGCGCGGCATTTTTTCCCTTGCAATTTTTTTTCTTTTATTCATCCTTCGCCAATGGTGACCACCTCACATCGTCTGGCATTTCATTCTTCGTAGTTTCGCATCGTAGATTAAGCAAACCTTTCAGTTAAGAGTGAAGCGGATGGATAACTTCAAGCAGATGCCATCGATTAAGAAATCTTTCAGACAAAAAGAGTCATCAACAACATGAAACCGACTCTGACATGTAGTGAAACATGCAAGTTTTTCTATCAATCGATTCGGAAACAACAGAGCAAAACTAACAAATGCCAAAGAAAACATGCTGAACATCTCGCAAACAACCGTTTTCATCGTCAGAAAAAATTGATAGTTGGTGGCTTTGGTGCGAATCTTTGTCAATTTGTCAAACAAGTTCTTCCACCTCTTTGAGTTCAATGAGACTACCACTAACCGCAGTTGTTTCAGCCACTCAGCGCTTCCGGTTGGGTAATTGCAAGTATACAGTACATTTAGCTACAACGTTTAGCTTCTTGTTCAAGTAGGCTTTATTTTAAGCATTTGTCTGGTAAGTATATATGACATCACTGTAATAATACGAACTGCACTGAGATAATAGCAGCATTCAAATCAATTCAAACGGTTTAATTCATTCTTTTCAACCACAAGAAGCCAGTAACTATCGCAAGAAAGTTTGAGACGGGGATCGCGTTGGTGCTACAGCGTACTAAAATTGTAGGAAAATCTGTCTATATATTTGTAGGTTTATGTTTTAATTTATGCCGTGGTCCATGCACGTTCAAAAAGTTCACTGCGCACGTTGGTGGTGCAGAAAAAATATACTACGAAAAAAGCAAAAAAATGAAAAATAAGGTGGTTATGATGTTTACTCTACTGTATTCCTCATCAGAAATCTAGTACGCATCACACAGGTAAAAACAAAAGAAATTTCGAAAGACAACAATTTACATCTACACAAATTGAATCAAAATAAAAAAAACGATTGGCCTGAGTAATTTAACCCACCATTTTTTCAACATAGGCATAAAACGGACCGAGACAGCAAAAACAAATTTGACATTGAAATTCCATTCTTGTCGCTTTGCAGAAACGTTTAACACAAACAATTACGATCCGGTTGCGTTGTAGATTGAAGGTCTGATGTTTTGACATTTAGTTAATTTTATTTTCAACAAAATTATATGCTTCCTTAGTTTTCTTGGCTTAGCAATTTAATCGCTGTCATATCCTTTTCCCTTTATTTTTCTTTTTGTTTGTTGCGTGTGCTTGCCGACTCAGCTGCGCTTTCAATCTTATGGTGCTGCTTCCACGAGCGACAGCTTTGTTAAACAGTCGTGCCTGCATGAATCGAAAATCTGAACCTATGTAAACAGTTGGGCGTAAGTTAGCGAAACACTGGACCGCTTCAGCATTTTCAGCAGCGCTGGACATATGAAGAAGTGCAAGCTGCAGTTATCGTGTTACATATGTCTCTGATAGGGTCTCCCAAATTTATCGCAACCACAGGTATTTAACGTGACTACAAGCACGCGCTTTCCTGATAGCAACGAGAATAAAAATGATAGCTTTTTCACGTGACACACACACTGTAAATCCGTGAACTGTCCTTACTTTTCGTAACTTCCCTCTATGACATCACAATCACCCGTAATTTTTACAGGCTCTATAATACAGTCCAACTGCTAGTTCTAACGCGAAAGCTATAGAGCAGGGGTGACCAACGTGCGGCTCACGAGCCGCATGTGGTTCTTGAGCTTTCCGAAAAGTTATGTACTTGCTTTTTATTTTTTGTTTCTATTGCAAAGTGCTGAAATATTGTAAAACGGTACTGTGGTAGCTAGCGTGCCGTACAGTGTTACCATAGTCGGTATAACTCGTCTGGCAGCTTACGTTATGAGGTTGTTTCGGACAGCGCCACCTAGACGTACACAGTAACGTCTGCGTTTGTCGCACGACTTTCTTATGTTTTAGCATTGTAGAAAAACGAAGCCTGTCCCAAAACATTTCTGAATATAGTGATGGAATCCTTTAACCTGGAAATTGCGTTGAGTAAAGACTTTTATAAACTTGTAGACCAGGTCAGTGATGGCTGTGCATGCTTGTTGTAGGCCAGTAGCGCAGGCTAACTGGAAGAACAAGGACCATTGGAACTGTAACCTACTCGTCCTCTTGGCAGTGGTTGCATTACTTTTGAGTTGATTGTGTTACAACAATACCGAGCTGGTCTAGGAATAAAAAGGTGATGGGTGTAACTATTCAATTTATTGTCTCGTTGTTTTAACTGTTAGTTCTTCAAGCTAAGTGATGTCGAGTGCATAAGGCTAGAGAAAATTTACTGACTCCCCCATGCTAGTAGCTTCCATATGCACTGCAGTTCTTATGTTGTTACTATGTTATATGCAGTGGTGAACATGTAAGATGTAGTTTGCACTTGGCAGCACAAACTCCAAGGGGTTAATTTAATTTTATGAGACAGATTCACGTTCCATACAAGAGGGGAACTTTAGCCTAGGTCTACAAACTTTTAATGGGCTAAAAACAACCGCCTGAGAAAACTGTGTAAAATTGTTGCTGCTTGATGAAACTGAGTTTTACAAGCACTTGGAGGATGCTGATATTGATGAAAAACACAGGGTTTATAACATGGGTGTCGGAAGTATTTTTTCCAGGGAGGGCACTAGGGGATTTTGAAAATTTTTTCTAAGAGGGAAAGTTGTGATATTTGTTTTTTCCCACTGGAAACTGAGAAAACAACCTTTTTTTACTATAATATTTTAAATCCACCCCTGTTCCTCACTTGCGACACCCATGGTTAATAATATTAGGAGGAAGTTAGTTGATTCCTGATGGTCCTATGCATTTAATGAATGAAACACTTAGCCGTTATATTCGTATGAAGGTACATTTTCATTGCATGCATTTAAAAGAAAAGTGCACGGAACAAAAATACATTATTCAAGCCAACAGCTTGGAGAAAATACTTAAATCAATATAGTATATAGTTTAAAGTTTTTTGGTTTGTGTACTGATTTAAATGCTTTTTGTAAGTGATGGTTTGTTGTTTAAATGCAAACCGTACCATCAGTCAATTCTAGCATTCATTTTTATGCAAGGGTGTTTTCGTAATTCGATGAAAATGAAAAAACTCCATGCTGTCAATACTCTGTTTGGAAGTATTGACCTAATAACTTTTGATACAAAAAATAAAAACCTGCATTTTACAACAGCCATGCAAAATAGCCATAATGAATGTAAAGCAAGAAACAAAATTTGAAAAATGGAAATTCAACTGAGTTTTGTTATGGGTAGCCAGCGTGATATAACGACTATGGTAATACTTTTGCAAGTCGTTCCAAAACGAATTATGATGTCACAGTAGCGTAGATTGCAAATAAATTCGTGTCTTAAAATTTTTATGTTGCGGCTTTTTGTAAATTGGGTTTTGCCATATGCGGCTCATACATTGAGCAGGTTTGGTCACCCCTGTTACAGAGTATAAACAAAAGTAGATACAGTTATTGGGACCAAAGAAACAAGGTAACGTGTGTGACACGAAAGTACCTGCATCGGTCTAAAAACAGTGAATAGACCACAATATAGCGATGTAATTATTCGCAGCATGCTTTCACGTGGACAAGAGATTCTCTCTCTTCCCTCATCTTTGAGCCTTGTGCTTGCCACCAAGTTATCAAATAAAGCGAGGGTGCCCAATAAGTTGCAAAAATGGATCTTGACAACACACACGAGACTCTAAAAAGCAAAATAAGGAATTTTATTTGTTTGTTGGACCTACACTGTCTATGGAAAGAAATCCTTCCTCAACAAAGAATCAGACACTTTAAGATCTTACGGAGTATATTTCGCCTACGATGTAGGCATCATCAGCTCTGCGAAGTGCATGAAGTATAAATAGAATAATATAAAACCCACAAACAGTAAAGTTACCAATTAAGAGAATCTAATTGAAACTGCAACCCCAGCTGCTCACTTTATATTGGAAAGGAAAAGGTAAAATAAAATAATCCATTATGTGGTAAATAAGTATGACCTACATGCAGGGACGCCGGAGCAACAGTAGGGCAGGGGGTGGTAAATAGTTTTACCAACATGCTTGTCTCTGATCAGAAACAATGTTGACTTCAAAAATAGTAACATGAATCATAGAAAATCTTCTGAATTTTCTCGGTATAGCTGCAATAAATTTGTTTCAGCTCGATCTTGACAAACCATGTATTTACCTATGATACTGTTGTGAGAGGACATCTCTGCCCCCGAAGCCCCCTCTTGAAAGGGCGGGGCGAAAAAAACCCGTCATGCTCCCGCTCTCCGGCGTCTCTTCCTGCATGTCAACCAAACATAACTGATGGGAGATCACAAATGTATTTCTGCTTCAAGCCAGTCTGGCCTTTCTCGACTAACTGCAAAACGCAAAAATCCCTGAAGAATTGCTGAAACTTTGCTCGTCCCACGCTGTCAGTAAAAATTCAGAGTTATGCTAAACGAAAGTGCTGTGAAAGAAATTGAGAAAGTTCCACTTTCTGACAATATCGTAAACCAGGGGTCGGGAACCGATTTATTACCACGGGCCGCATGAATTGTGCATTCGCTGGCGGGCCGCAAAATCAATTGATTTTATCCTAAAATTCTACCTTTATCTAACTATGAAAAAGACTGCCTTCTCTTGACTTACTATCTAAGTATTTGCTTATTTATTCAGCTTCGTTTTTACGCGATGTTGTACTCTAACTTGCGTTACGAAAATTCTGTTGCGGGCCATATCAAATGTTCACGCGGGCCGCAGGTTCCACACGTCTGTCGTAAGCTGGCGCATTATCACGTGCAGTTGACGTATTATCACAGCTTCGTGACAAACGGATATAAATTAAGGTTTTTGTCTTCAATTAGATGAGTCAACCGGTATTAGAGGGAATGCCCAGCCGCTAGCTAATGAGAGTAATACTGTATTGGAGGTAATGCCGCATGGGAAAGTTTTCTTTTTGCCGAGAAATTCCAGTTAACTAGAGAAGAAATAATAGCAAGTTTCTTTAAGGAAGAAAAGTTTACAGTGAAAGAACTGTACGAGTGTTCACACAGATGGTGCAGATTCAATGAATAAATCAAAGGATTTTCCTACAAAGTCAAACAGACAGATCGCGGGGAGCAACATACTCGTTGCAAAGGCGTACGCAAGGGGGGTTGAGGCTAACCTCCCGTTGAGTTTGATATGTTACAAAAACTTTATTACCTGCGCAAAGGAGGAAATTGCTCTGACATAGTGATAAGTGTGTTTCAATCCCCGGTTTTAACGCGCAGCCTGATATTTTTGCAGTTACGAACTGCTGTGTTGTAGCGTTTAGTGTATTTTCCTCCGATATCGCAACTTGAAACGCTGATAGTTTATATTCAGCGCAATGACACATAATATAAGGTGAGTGCGTGTGGAAGAATATGCATATTGTGTCAACAAACTTCGCCAAAACGTTGGTTTGGAAACATGAATATGGCGTAAATTATGACGTCACAAACAGCGCACACCAAGTGCAAATGGCCACTTTACCGTATAACCGTACCAACTGAGCAAAAATGTTAACCCATGAAAGAGCTTTGTTAGTCTTGTTTAGAGATGACATCACAATCATCCGTGATTTAGAGATAGCTTTTTCTGTCCAGCTTTGGCTTTCTGTTCGAGGTCCAAGGCCTTGTGAAACATAAGCGTAGCCAGGGGACGCCAAAGGCTCCATAGCCCTCAAAAGTTCCAGCGTATCTTAACGTTTTGTGCTTCAAGACGCGGTGTCCCAAATCAAGGACTGTGCTCGTTTAAATTCAAAATATTTGCCCTCCCCAAAATTTTGAGCTGTTTACGCTACTGATGTGAAAAGGTCCAGACTGTAAAAAACTAAAATTTAAGTGTGACAATTTAGAAGCTGTGTGCAGTTCAGTGGTAGATGTCAAGCAATTATACGAGAAGATTCTTGATTGCAAAATGCTAGTTTCAAGTCGTGCAACTTAAAATTATCGCGTCCTGAAGTCCTCCTGCCATTCGTCGAATTGATTTGCATGCGAACGATCTTTCAGTAAACTGAAAATGGTCCTTGCATACCTTCGGGCCTCAATGACTAGCAATACGTCAGTCAGGGCAGGTTTTGTGATCTAGCCTTGATGAGAACAGAAAGGGACGAAACAGCGAAAGCTTATTTTGATGAAATCATAGACGACTTTACTTCGATAAAGGCAAGAAAACAGTGGCGTAGCCAGCCCAAAATTTTTGTTGGGCAAAACTTTTGGGTGGGTCCAAAATTTTTGACTTTAGGCGAGCAACAGTACTTTTGTTTGGGACGCCGGTTCTCAAAGCAAAAAAATAACTAGATATGCTAAAAATTTGGGGGTCATAGACCCCTGGGCAAACGCCTGGCTACGCCTATGCACGGAAAGTGTTGTTTCAATTAGCATTTTTGTCTAATTTAATCGGAAAAGGCTGGATATGTATATGTGTCGATGGATTGTATTTTTCGAACACAAGTGATACATGATTTGCATTATACAATTTATTGTGCAATTCAAATTAAATGTGTTCCATTTTCAAAAAAAATTGTCGTTTGCATTTGCAATAATATTGTTTGATTTTTTTGTAAGATACACAATTTTGTCAGGCAACACTATGTACATTTATAAACTATGATAACGTTACCATTTGAATGTTCTGATGTTCTTCACAATAAAGATTAATGAGTATAGAAGTATGTTGTGGTCCTTATGGATAATTTATATTTCATTTGCTGAAAAGTTAAAGCAAAAATAACACGACTATTTTCCGTTTTGATACATGTACTTTCTACTCTACATGTTTAATTTTTGGAAAAATTGTGCCTATATCTCTATTTAAATTATTGTGAAGGGGGGCACATTTAAACTTTACCATGGGCGCCACTTTGCATAGATACGCCGTGCACTGTACTCTTCGTGACGGAAATCGGGTTGCGTAACTCAGGAATGCAGACCAATTTCCTTGGAGTGTGCAAAAACGTAATCTTTCGCTGACGTTCTCAGCCAAAAACCTAATTTAACAAATGGTATTTACCCAAATCCCACAAAGCAGAAAAATGCTTACTGTGAAGGGAATAAGCTCAAAATGTTTATGAAAGAAAAGTTAAACAAAAACTTAAAATTCTTGCTTCATCCATCATACAAGCACAATAGCCCAAGAAAATAACCGCTCTAACGAGCACATTGTTATTTGCGTCATAGACTCCGCCCTATTTGCGTCATTGATTGTGACAGATTTCACTTATTTTCAAAACTGGGCAAAGTGGGGACGAACGATTGACATCGGACAAAGTCAGCATGATAAAGTTTGAAATAGGATTTAGTTTTATCACCAGAGCAGCGACATTTAAACATTTTGAAAGTTTCTATTCATATTGAAAATTACAGATCAATCCAATTGTTACTTTCAAAGGTGAAGATTAAAAAAACACTTTCAAAACTTCATAAAACAACAGAGAGGACGCGTATTATTCGGTGTCTCACCAAAACCAAACGAAACCCTTCTTCCTGTTCAAAAATTGTCATGACGTATCACTCCAGTTTCCTCACCACGCAACGGCTTCTATTCATTTTAGTTTATTTGCGTGTTTAGCTCAGAGTCATGGCCCATGAGCACAAAATTTATGGCGCTCATCTTTGTACAAAGCGTTGTATAGCGGGGAAAAAATTAAGCCTTGTTAAAAGCAGTCCAGTTTGAAGTGAGCAGATAAAAAATTTGATGAAGATGTATATCGCTGAACAAATGCATACTAACTTTTGTAAGCAAGGCATCAAACGTCCTAAAGCTCTGGGTAAAATGAAACTAATGCATTTATCAACTTCTAGCTATAGACATCGTCCTATTTAGAACACAAACAAAGCTAGTAGTCCAAACTTTGACCTATACATATCAGCTGTCATTTCCTTTGACTCTGAAAAAAACACCGCTGAAGCTTCTCTACTAGCAAGATAGCTCTTTCATGTCGCCACCTGACGCATCGCAGACGCTAGTCACGTCATAAACAAAGCATTGTTATGCGATATGATAACAATGGCATGTGCCACCCAACGCCATGGTATAGCATTTGCGGATTTAGTAGGTTTCCTAGTCTGCGATGGACGAGCGACTGTAAAAGGGCCAACAAAAATTCGACACGAAAAATCGAGCAACTCATCTGTAACCGGTGCTTTCCTCGATCGCGTTGTGAAAATTAGACTCCCCTTCATACCAAGCGAAAGCGGCACTTTGCCATAGCGCAGTCACGAATGGCGAAAGGGCAGCATGGTCAAAGCGGAGCAATTTGCAGTCTTGAATTATAATAACTGTGATCATAACTCCCTTCCGTCCACTGGCAGAGTTTGACGACGACGACGACCACTCTGCAACTCGGTTTTCTGTTTCTATTCGTGTAGAACGCGTTATAAATTTGCCGCTTTCGACTTTTAACCTGTGCGTAGTCCAAATTCTGCCATTCATTCGACACAGTGAACTTTCGAGTAAGACGCAAGGAACTAACATCCGAGTTGTGGAACCCACGTTGGTTGGTAATTAATAATTTATTACGCTTTATTGTTGTAATCGGAGGATTAGCGCGCATATGCAGTTCGCTTAAGTTGACATTGAAACTAGGATTGCAGTTGTGTGCTGAGCTGTGGGTTTGATTGTATTGTGAATCACCGTTGTGGTGTGCTTGTCTAATCTTTAATTGTTTGTCGCGCACTCGGCTAACCGAGAGTGCAGTTTGTTCGCTCAGTTTAGCTGCGCATGGTAGAATGCTTAGTTTTGTTTCTGTTGTGTTCCAGAAACCGTATTCGACGATCGATCGTAAGTTCAAGCTTATCTGATTGTGACAAGTGTTTGCGCTGATCATCTTCAGTAACCATAAGCAATTTCTGCAGGAAATACGAGACAGCAGTTCTGTTGATGCGCGGAATTTGTGAGATGTCAGAATAGGCAAAAGGTTGTCGAATACACGTGGAAACCCTCTGTGAAAGCTGCTCTCCACAGCTAGCAACTAAGGCTGGCAACGCAACAGTTTGAAACGTTGTGCTGAAAGTTTCTAACATCGTGGTGAAGTTTCAAAACGATTGCGTTTGAAAGTTTTCAGGCGTTGCTTCACAATCGCTGGAAAAGTTGTTTCAAAAAGCCGTACTTTACAACAAAAAATGCTGTCGTTTTCATACAATGTTTAACCGCTGAAATTTCAAACATTTGGTTGCTGAAAATTCTGTGAATGGTAGACTTGCGTCGCTATTTTCCGGTTGGAGGTTTGTGAATCAGCGGTTGACAGCTGTGATCTAAGCGTGAACTTTATTCCGGGAATCATTTCGCGTTACTTTGTTGTCTTTCGCACGAATCTGCGTGGCGACGCAATTCACCAATTGAGTTCTAGGTCCACTGTGTAAGCAAGCGCTCGATCAATATTTGTAAACTTGGAGCTGTTGCTCAGGTGAAGTAACTTGTACACTTTGCATTCGCGCGATGCTGTTCAGTAGACGTCGTGTCCCTTGAAAAGACTGACCATCTTTGTGTGCCGTTTAGCCACAATTACTGTCTTTACACCGCACATATCAATGTGGCTAAATTGTGGCTTTTTCTTGCTGAGTCCTTCTTCAGATTGTGTCTTTTAGCGGCTCTGCTTGCGAGGTGGTCTAGACCCCGAAAACCACAATGGATTGTGGCCGAAGTGCAGGTGGTTTCGAAATTGTGGCCGATGTTGACCATAAGGCTTCCACACAGGGTAGAACGTTGCTGTTGCCGAACTGCTGTCGGTAAACAGTTTTGCATAGACTGTAATCGCCTGCAAGTCGAATGCTGTAGATTCGAATTGCGCGAAAGAACGAATGTGCGTCAAGTTGAAGCTCGTTAGGAAAGTCTGAAGAACTAAAAAACAAGATAATTCAGAAAGATAGCAAAGATAATGTGCTTGTGTAAATTACTGTTACCTTTAGACTACGTGAAACAGGCGCAGTCGGACGTTAATGACCATTTCGAGAACTGTTCTTGCTATATTGAAAGCTTCATGGAAGAGTTGCATGACAGAGGTGAAGGGCCGGTGGAGAACCTTTCTGCGAGTTGTGCTCAGAAATGTCGAATTCAATGTACTCGTGCGCGATTTCGTAAACCAGAACAGGCTTCGGACAGTTGGTGAAAATCGTGTTAACAGCCAACAAATTAGAGAACTCCCCTATATGCACGGAAAGACGATCTGCTATGTTTCGGTCGCATATTGACCGCATAACTCCTTTCAACCGGGAGAGAATGATGCTACCAATAACGTGGGACTTTGTCGAGAAAAAACACTGTCAAAGGCGTATTCCATTCTTGCTGTAGCTGCAAACTCATCTGAATTCCAAAGTGACAGGTTGAAGGTTTGTTGATGGCAGCTGCGCCGTTAAATACGTTTGCTCGAGAAAATTCGATTGTTGTTGCCAGGAATCAGTTCGCTGAAACGCCAAAACAGAGTGACAAGATAAGACGAGGGGTTGCTGAGATTGAACTCGCAGAAAAGCAACGGCACCGCAGTGAACTGGCCAACCCAAACCCTTTTGGTGTCTTTCGCGAGAGAACCAATCATTCCATCGGTGAGCCTGGCTCAACCGTTGACGTACAACTGCGTGATCGCAGCCAGCGCCAGCAGGAGAGATGCCAGCAAGGTTTGCGCACTCCCGTCATTGTGACAAAACTGTTCAGTGTGCGATGCTGCACGCACCAAATAGCTTTGACAATCGTGGCGGCATTGCGATTCAGAACTCCGTAGTTGAAAAGAACAAGGGTACAAACAAGGGTTGTGCAAATAAGGTCCTTTCGCTACTCGAGGCGCTGTGACTTCTCAGTCACAGACCACCGAATGCTGGTCCTCGTGAAAACCGCTATGATGCCTCGCCGAAACATCAAATTGCAAAACAGAGCGCTAGTAACCCAACCATGTGGGCAGGCCACGAGAAACATGTGCTGTCCGCAACAAAGTCTGTGACTGACAATGCAAACAAAACTGCTGACAGCCAGAGGACGCCGCTGAACGACAGCTCTGCTGTGCTGGGTTTGAAGGTTGTGAGCCTTGACCAGGACTAACCCAGTATTTCAATGGGCAAACTGTGGGTAAAAAGTAATTTAGAAAGATCAGTCCTGCGTTTTGAACGCAAGCATTTTTTTGTTGTACAATACCATTTCGGATGTTCATGAGATCAATCAGTTTGCCTCACCGTGACCGATAGCAGATGGCACTGAGAGTTCACCGAACCTCGATACCGAAACTTCATAGAGCAAGCAAAGGCGTAGCCGGCGCGGCCAGGGACCATGCCCCTCATAATTTTTAGCATATCCAGTCATTTTATTCTTTGAGAGGCGGTATCCCAAATAAAATACACTTGCTCGTCTCAAATCAAACGTTGTTCCCCCCCCCAAAACCAAAAAAAGTTTTGAGCTGGCTATGCCGCTGGATTCAAGACGGCCAAGAAGAAGAGCCGTGTCAACAGGTTATAAAAATTTATATTTTGACTGATGATGCCGAAAAATCTAACATGCAACTTCGTGACGAGCCGCCAAACGCTGTGAACACTCCAGATTCGAAAGTTGATCCTGCTGACGAAATGTTTTTGCACGCCACTGACGATTGTGAAACTCCGAACCACGACGCTGCACCACGTGCAGTGACTCCTCTAATGACCTGTGCGTGAACTCGATGTTCCTCGCTGCGCATTGCGCTCCAAACGAGGCAACGAAATCCTCCCGATTTCACGCACTCATTGTGCGAATTTGTTGCTTCAAAAAGCGGAACGCACTCAAAGACATTTTCAAAGCAAAGACGTTTCAGTTTTTGCGTTCGAAGCCAGAAGCTGTGCTTCGACATAATTGACCTTTGCATCTGTTGTTCTTCAATCACTATAGGGTGTTTTCAAAACAACGATTTATCTTCCAGTCATGTGGGCTTTGTTTCATAAAACTGAGTGTTTTCGTGTTCGTGAAAACGCCGTGTGACCGCGGAATTTGCAGATTAATGTTTGACAGAGGTAAACTGCCTGCTTTTTCGCGTTTGAATTCTTTTGAGCAGCAACACCCGTCCGAACGAAAGGAAGCTGCCATTTTGCATCAACACAGCTTTGGAAATGCAACTCTGGCTCCAACCAGTGCTTGTGCCTCGTCCCTGAAGCAACTTCACGTCAGCACTACATTCGGGAGCAAAGGCACTGGGTGCAAGACGGTCGCTATGCCTCCAAGTTCGTTCGACACTACCAACGCAAGAACTGGCTTCCACGGGACGCAGCTTCGGACAACCTCTTGGTCCCAGCAAATGCAATAATGCCTATCCAGTGCCCATTTGGTCAATGCGCACAGATAGGTTCGAAAGACAATCAGTTGCGGAATCAGCCCGAAATTTTGAATGCGGCTAAATCTTTTGACTTCAAGCGAGCAACAGTATTTTTTTGCGACACGCCTCTCAAAGCACAAAATGACAAGATATGCGAAAATTTTTGGGGGTCATGGTTCCCTTGCCCCCCCGGCTACGCCTATGAACGCAATGCAACTTCACCAAGGAAGACAGCACCAAATATTTCTGGTGCACAGAAGTCTTGCATGTAGTGAACCAATCGTCGATCATACATTTCAAACCTTCCTCAATGCACCAGATTGTGCATAGAGCCGCGTTTGTCAAAACTGAAATGTTCATCGCCAGACGTCCTTCTGCAAGAGTGTGACCTCCGGGGCTACCTGCTAACAAACCACGCAACATGGCTCGATAAGTCGAATCCAGGATGTCAAAGGCTCTTTGGTCGCGTCCTTCAGATCTTCCCTGACGAATACTTCCCATACGGACCAAGACCGCCCTCCCCAGGAGACCAATCACAAAGCTTTGTTTCTTTGTAGCAGATTCGGGAAATTGATGCGTGCCGCTCCTTCGATATATAGTTGATCGTGCATCGAATCAACTTCGTGGCTTGAATGCACAGTAAAATGGACTGTTCATTTTCTTCTGCAGCCTCACCCAACGACTATCTTTCTTGCAGGCAGGGCAACCGTCTAAATCTGCTGTCATAAACTTGTGCAGTCAGTGGAATGTATCCTTTTCTCAGTGAACCCAATGGCTTGGCGGGACATGAACAGTTATGGCCTTTCCTTTTTAACAGAAATGCAAGACTATGATGGGGCTTGGTTTGGGTGCAACAAACTTTCCACGGTTGCTTCTAACTGTTTTGAAGCTTGCAGGTACTTGTATCTCAACTTGAAAACGCATTCCTGCAATTGCTGCAGCTGTTAAAGTCGTTCTGCCACGATGAACCGAATTGGAATGATTGATTGACTTAATATTTGATGTGATACAGAAAACAAGCCTAAATTAGGGAAAAATACATCATGTTGAAAAGTAACCAACTGTCAGTGGAAATTAGAATAAATGAAAACACAATGGCAATAGACTGATCAAGGTAAAAAATGATTCTCACTGTGCCACAATAGCATCGAGTCAAGCAGCCCCATTAGAAACGTATTGACAAGTGGTAGAAAACAACAACAGAAAATAAAATAAGCACAGCTACAAACTAAACAAGCACAGAACACGCTGAGGTAAAATAGGATGCATATCTACCAGAAGTGGACGCAAGGGCGTGCAGAGCGAGGGGGCGATCTGGGCGACGACCCCGGTCATCCAAAGCGAGAAATTGCAAAGGTTACACTTTATTAAAATGTTGTAACTCGGTCCTTCTTCGTATTGTAACTACTCAGACAGGCTGCATGGATCTGATGGGAACATCTGGGAAAGATAAATTAATGTGTAAGTGTGCAACTGAATGGTACGTATGTTCTAGCTAGAGCATTGGTGTACAACCTTTTCGGTATTGCCGGCCTCATTATGTTTACTTGTATGAATTACGGCAGCCAGGGTGTAAGAATATTTTAATGTTTGCATTGTTTCTGTCCTGCTTCCACACACTGAACTTGGAATGCTTCCACACGTCGTATTTGCGGTCTATATACTAAGTATCCTCATACAGTAGAAATGTTTTATTACGCGGCAGTCATAACTTATATTTTAAATTAAATTTGCACAGCCGCATACATTTTTACCGAAGGCCGCAAGCTGTGCACTCCTGTTCTAGTTGAATAAAAGTAATTACTTCATTTGTTTTTATAATAATATCCCTAAAAATCTGTTTATACTTCAGAAATATATAAACGGCAGCAATGCATCAAACTGCATGGGGTTGTGCAATTTCAGCTACTATTCACATAGAAAAAATGTACAACTCTATCTCCTAACATGCCCAACAAGTGCTATCTTTTTTGATGAGCCTATCTGATACTTATTTGCATGCACAAATGCAATATGTAGCTCCTCAATGCATAGCTATTACTGGAAGAATTTTGCCTATAAACATATGCCTCAAGCCCAAAGAATAAAACAAATTATTAAAGGCTAACATACTATAAACAAAAAACACTCTTTGAGTTATTTTTTGATTGAATTTTTCGAAACGTGTTTTTGTCAACGCTAGTTTCACGTATGTTATGTGCGTGTAGTTCTCACATTCCTCAATATTACAGACTATAATTTTGTAGGGGGGCACACAGCCAAGCACTGTGCGCGCACCTGGGTGGACGGAGTCTCATGTTTTTGACTCAGCATACGTTCCAACTCCAAAACGTTTTGATCTGCATCTACAGATTGAGGAAATATTCACATACGACTCCGCAAAGTTGCACGTTGCTTGAGAGTTTTGCTTAAAGGTTAACTTTTTTTTGTCAAAAAGAGAAGTCTTTGCCTCCCTGAAACCACTAACTTCAAGCAGACCATCATAAACCTGATTTTGCGTAGTTGGTGTAACTTCAGGTATGCTTTTATGGCTGACTTTAGTGTAGCGAACCATCATGTCATCTGAGAAATACTGTTTATGCTGTCTTGATAGCATCAATCTTTTTTATCCTGTTACAATGCAATACTGAGCCTTCCCAGTGTGCTCAGCATGCATATAGTACCATGCATACACACCACTGCAAAACTTGGTCTTGATGCAGCATTTGTATCTTCACTTTTGACTTTGTACCACTGCACCAAAGCTCCACCTTTTCGACAATAATAAAGTCAGTGATGAGCCTAGAATTCTAAGCAAGCCTCAATGGATGGCTGTCAGCAACAAACTCCTTTTGTTGGTACTGCATTACTTTAATGCATTAACACAAGGAAAGCGTTGCTGGGCTAGGCTACATTACGGAACACTGGCAGTAATCATCAATCACACGCAAGCCACCAGCAAACAACGCAACTAGAGTACGGGTACGATATGGCCACTTCCTCACAAATGGACGTATTGTTCAGCTCCATAGCCTGCCTGACTGAAATTTTGAACTGGTTGCAAAACCGCGTATATGACTGAAAGGCGCTTCACTTCACATCGGATTTTGCATATACTTTAACACATGCAAAAAGTAACCGTTGATTTTAGAAAAGTTCAAAAATGCTGGGTAATAACGAGCATGTTTCAAGTAATCCTATAAAATTTTCAAAAAAAGTTTGAAGCAATAGTAACTTGACCTTTGTAACGAAAATGCAGAAAAAATCAAAATCCTTCTCTTTGCTCCGTCAACAAAAAGCATTCCTAGAATTCGCCTCTGCAAGTCAGCTTTTGTACAATTCTGTTATGTACACGAGTGAGTGGATTAACTCTCATTTTGAAGAAATTCGGTTTGGTCAAAAATAATACAGTACAAAAAAACTTAAAAATGTAAGCAAGTAAACACCACTGGCGTGTAATCATATCAGTAAAAGTGGAACGTGCACCAGAATGAATAACAAACAACACAATACATAAAAAACAACAACGTAGTTTAGGTTTCATGAAATCCCTTTGCATCGTCACGAGGAGTCTGCGGACTCCAAAAACTCTCTGCCACGCAGCTACTTTCATAGTTAATATACTGCACTAGCCACAGGCCAATGGCAACACAGTGCGGCGTGTGTGAAACTTTCCCTTGCATCCATCTATTTCCGGGAACGAGGCTGGACAAGCCGCGAGTAGACCTGTAGCAGACCTTGGTTTAGGCCCAAAATTTGCGCTGCAAATCCGGACATCAAGCTGCGGGCCGATACCAAGGTCTGCTACAGGCCTCCCGTTGTTCAAGTCATCGGTGTAATCCGAACGGGATTCATACCCAAAATACCAACATCTGTGGATTTATCAACTTCAAGTAAAGGCAGCATTAAGTTTCTGTTGGAGTGAAATGATACGTGCAATGAATGATATAACTGTTCATCTTGTTCATGTAGGCTAATACATGTTTCTTAAATTGTCTTTTGAAAGTAAAGGTGTAGCAGATGATATATTGGAGTCTGGTAAGACCCAGTGGCGTAACTCACGGGGGGCAACTGGAAAGCTAAATGTAAAAACCCGGCCCCAAATTAGTTTACATTTCGAAATTTAGTATTCTTTTGGTTTTGAGTAGGTTGTTGATATTTTTGCGTTTTTCTGTGTGTTTTCGGGTTTTAGCTAGTGCAGACATCCACATCCGGATTAACTGTTATTTCTTAACTTTTTAATGAGTGTTGGCTAGTGGCACCCCTACGGTGGCCAGTGGGCCCCCTTCAGCTACATTTTGCCCTCCCCTGGCTCTAACCTCTAGTTACGCCACTGTAAAGATCAGACGATAGGACCAACAAATGTACGGGAACATTTCCCTGAAGATGAGTTAACTCTAGAGGACAAGGTATAAACGTTTGTTAGAAATGGCTAGCAGTGATGTAGTCGTGTCCGTAACCTTCTAGATAGCCGGAGAAATCATAATAAAATCCAAGATCGAACCTGAGAGTTCGAGATTAGAGACCTTAAAAGTTGTCCATTTTGCCAACATTTTTCAAAAGAATGTACCACCATGTCTAAATTGATTTTATTGGAATATCTGGCGTTTTTCCCCCCCTTTTTGGTTTTTCCTCACCTACAGATGCAGAAGATAGAAAACAGGTTGAATTACAGAAGCTTCATCAAGCCGTATCGTTGGAGAATTGAAAGTCTCAAGACAATTGTCTTGAGACCGAAGCCTGCAGCCTCTGAGACCCAGACTCGCAAAAAACGGGTTTCGGGACCGAGGCCGTGCTTAGAGACTCTATCAGTGGTGGATAGTCTTGTGGAATGCGAAGGAAGGGAACTGATAGCAGTAAAATATTCATCAAATTGATCTGGAAGAAATTTTTCATAATAAGCGTGGATGAATTTACCTACGAGGATATATAAACTTTCGGAAGGTTTTAAAATGATTCATTGCTGAAAAGATTCTTTCAAGGAAATATGTTTAACTGGTCTTGTTAGTTCAACAGCTTTATTTTGAAGTTTTATGAGAGGCCGAGTGTTGCATTCCCCAACTGAGAATTGAGTAAGTGAGACAGAGTTGAATTCAGTAGCGGATCCAGACTAGGGCGTTTTGGGGGGATCAGTCAAATAAGGGGGCGCCAAAAACCCTTCACTTGATTAAATACCCCAGGTTCTCTATGACAATCGTTGGGCATCACACAAAAGTGAATACCTTTTCTAGGCCAACGAAATGGTTATTTTTGTTGGTCGACATGTACGATCGTTCAGGGAATAACCACAGTTTAAAATTGCCTTTTTGGCCTATCAACAAACCACAAAAAATGTGAAGCGGGTACAAAAATAATTGCCCCATTTTTCACAAGCTGAGAACATAACTGAGAACACTCTGGGTGTCCGAAACAGTTTCATTTATCAACAATAAAGTTTTCAAAGATATACACTAAAGCGGCAGTCCCCAACCCTTTCGTAACCGCAGACCGGTCAGCGCTTGACAATGTTGCCGCTGCCCGGGGATAGGCCCACACTCGCAGCAACGCTTCCATGAGAAGAATCAACCAACCACATGCCCAGAAAGTGAGTGCTGTCACCACCAGAATACACTTTGTAATTTGGCGGCCCGGTACCGGTTTGCGGCCTGGGGGAGTTGAGGGCCACTGCCCTAAGGCATGTTTGAGGGCCACTGCCCTAAGGCATGTTGTGCGCTAGTATGTCCCACTGTTTTGGATGTCTGCCGATCAGAAAAAAACACTGTCTGAAACGTACTTCCGAACTGCTTTGAAGAAGAATAGTTCTCACACTAGGAAGTTACAATTCAATCTCCGAGCTAGAAGCCTAATAGATAGCGAAATGACGATCATATTTCCAGATGAAGCTTGTGCAGTTGCATGCACATGGAAAGCATATTTATTGCTGAAGCGACAATTCAAAAACAAAAAATAAATTGAAGACATTTTGCTTCAACGCTACTCCCAATTCAGGCAGCTCTACTGGCTATCGTGAAAAATGATCTCATAATCATATAAACCATAATAGATTCACACTGGGCCTGAAAGCATGTTGCCCAAAATATATTTAACGCCACTAACATAAATAGAATTTCAATCAAGTGTTTAATACAGTTTTACGTATTCGGACATTGGGCTGCTGATGTGAAGAAAAAACATCAATCCCATTGGTCCAGATGATGAAGAAAAGGTGTGACACTGTTCAAATAGGGGCAGGCGGACTGAGACCCCAAATTCGCAGTCCATACCTCCCAACTATGCACTAGTCTCCCCGATAAAGTCATTTTCCAATTTTGTTAATACTACTCTGAAACCTTCCCAAACAAGCTTAAAGTCATCCCCAACGCTGTTGATCTGGCGATGGATCTGCTTCTATCCAGACCAGCAAACACAAGTAAGAATCAGCCTATAACATATTCAAAACCATGAACCTCAATCAACATCACAAGTAACAGTGAAAAACTTAAAACTTGCACAAGAAAATTGCTTTCCTGCTCAAATTTGTGTGATTTACGCGAAATGATCTGCTGTAGCTTGCCAATAAGCTACGCATTTTGCTGTTGCAGATTTCGCTAATCACGCCACATGTCTTTTCGTGGCCGACGTAGGCTGATACGTGTTTGGACTTGCAACAAAAGAATCAAAACCACATGGCCATGTAACTGTTGTCAGGGGCAAAAGCAGAGGGGACGAATAGAGTTGTAACCACTCAAATTTTGAACTACAAAAATTGGACTGTTGAGCAAAAATTGTCAGGACCGCGTACAGCCAATTATTCATTCCACCAATCTGTAGATAGTTGGTATTTTGCCGAAATTTCTGCGTTAGAGCTGAGTGCTGGGTATGGTTTGTTGAAGTGCGTCGTGTTACCGTAGTGACTCAACCAGGACTGCGGAGCCGGAGCTCAAGCAATTTGGATACCTGGAACAGGAACCAAAAAATTTTAGAGGTTGCGCCACGGGTTCAACCTCTCATTTTTTTGTTTGTTTCAATGTTGTAGAGTTAATTTTATTTTAACAAAATGTTTAAATATGTAGTCTATGTTAAATGCAGGCCTTTGTCAAAATGTAGGTGACCCAAAACCAACTAACAGCGTTCAGCGTTCCAAAACAAAAGTATCTTTCGAGAATTGAACAGTGTTGCGTTGGCTGAACTGCCGTCAGATTTAATACCACAGACACTGGTCTTGACCTGTTCATTGGGAGTTGAATTATTACTGCACACCTTGTTTGCAATAGCTGAAGGTCTACTGCAGTTTTAACTGGCACTAGTAACATACAAGTTCTATCCAAAAAGTGCAGAATATGGTGGAACGCAGATATAACGCCGTAGCATGAGAATCGAGCACTTTTGATAACGTTCAAGTTAGAAGAAATTCATCGTTCATTGAAACGAGATGATTATTTGCTAACAATAATATTTATAAGCCGTTTTTACTGAGTTCGCGAGCGCGGAGTATCTGGCAAAAATGAAACCACTTGCCCAAGCGCCATGGCGCGGGGCCCAGTGCAGCCGCGTCGGTTGTATCGACTTAAGGCCGGCCCTGGTTTGTAGTTTTCATTGGACCAAATCGTTCTGGAGCCGGAGCCAAAAAATTTAGATGCCCCCAGCTGGAGCCGGAGTCCGAAATTCCAGTTCCGGCTCCACAGCCCTGGATCCAATACTGCGCTGTCGCCGTTGACGGAGTGAGGTGTTGCAAAATTACATTTTTAAGTCATAATTCCTTGAGCTACTGGAGCACGCTCTTGTTTTTTTTTTCGCTAAGTCGTTTCGGTCATTTGTCCCGTAATACTATTACAGGTATAGTATTAAAACGCACCGGAACAGCATTATTCACTAGCCTACCTTTTCGGACATTACGACCGAATTAATGTTATTTCTTCCGTTCATTGAAAAAATGGATCTATGACCCAAAAAAAAAAGCACGCTCAATGCATTTTAGTCAGATACCGGCAAGTTCTTTACTCACGTACAAGGCATATATGTGAATATAGCTTTCACACGCTGCAATATGGTATTTCACACGCAGCACTACGGTTCAATTCGGGGTATTAGCTCCGACAAGAAACTCACCCAATTACCTTGGTTTTGCAAGACGAAGATGCAGACGTACTGCAGACTCACGGGCTGCACTGGTAGCAGGAGTGAAGCTGTTTTTTCGCTTTGCAGGCTTCTAAAATCTCGCGTCAGTTATACGTTTCTCATATTTATTGCTTTCCTGTTTTCAGTGCTACTTTTCCTTTCAGAGCTGCCATCAGGGATTAAAAATAAACTTGTTACAAAAACAGACCAATTTTGCGCTGCCCAGCGACAAACCCAGAACGATACTACCGAAAGCGATCGCGTTTGTGACTGCTGGACGGTTTCGCCGAAATGAAATAAGGGAACAGGAGTGTGATTACTAGGGCCATTTTTATGACCTAAAAATTGATTATATGACTTTATTTTTCAGTACATATGATTTTATATGACTAAACAAAATTGACTGAGCAAGAACGTATACAACTACTGTACAAAGAAGCATTACCAACAAAAAATAGGCATAAGAGATGGTAGTCTATGGTTTGTTGAAGCCCCCTAAAATAAACAGCTCAAAACATCAGCAAAACATATTGTATGGTTTGAAGTTTGAAGCAAATTGAAAACATGCATGGACACTGGTTTATTTCTTTGCGGGAGCAAGAACATGCATTTTTAGGCAGTGCATTACATTTCATCCAAATAACTTGGTTCACCTACGTCTTTGGTAACATTCGTAGGGTGTCCAAGTGGGTTCAATTTGCAGGGCGCAGCTTAGACCTATCGATGTAGTAGTTTCACCGATATTTTGAGGTTGTTGCAATGGTTTCCTCATTGAATTAGGTTGAAAATATGCAAAATATGACTTTATGACCTAACATGGAAAATATGACTTTTTATGACTTTTGATGTAGATTTCGTAGGGGTGCGATTTTTGTTTTAAAATTCGTTTCATAGCTTCCTGAACCACAGAAAAAATACGACTTTTATGATTTTAAATGGCCCTAATCATTACATTACAATGGCATTGTTGATGCTAACCGTTAAGGGGCTGGGTCAAAGTCCGTCACCTAAATCCTGAAGTTCAACGACGTGTAACGCATTGTTTAGTCTAGAGTATTTTTTATCTCTTTCTACTTCGAGAGGCACCAAAAGGGGGAGTATTTTTATCAGAGGGGCTCCATTTTAACGGAACGCCACAGCCGTTTTAGGGGGAAGTCGCCCTAAAACTGCGCCACCCTGGATCCGCCGTTGGTTGAATTAATCCGTTGCAGACGTCTTTCCGTACAGATTGTGTTGTGTAATGTTCGTACACAAAAAGGGAGACAGGAGTGAGTGCACTAACTTCAAATGCATTTCTCTTCTTAGCTCCAGGGAAAGCATTTGCCAAGTGCCTTGAAAAAAGATCCCGCAAAATAATTAAACCCAAACTGGATGATACCCAGTGCGGTTTTCGTCCCAGCCGTAGCACTACAAACCAAATTTTCGCTATCCAGCAAATATTTGAGAAATCTTGGGAGTATGCCAAAGACGTCTGCACCTGTTTTGTTGACCTCCAGAAAGCATACGACCGGGTTCCTCGTGAACAGCTTTGGGAAGCGTTGCCGGAGTACGGTGTTGACTGCCGCCTGTTGCTGACGGTCAAGTCAGTGTATTCCTGCTCAGACGTTTATCCATGCCGGAGGAGCTAAATCACCACCGTTCAACATTGGTGTTGGACTCCGACAAGGGTGTATGCTGTCACCACTCCCCTTCATAGTCTACATGAGTTGGATCAGGGGCGGATCAAGGGGGCGATTGGTGCGATCGTCCCCCCATAAAACCTACCAAAGTAACTTTTTTCACCATGATTTTGAACAATTCCGAAAACAGCATTCGCGATTTAAGGCCATTTTGTCTTCTACTGTTTTGTTACAGCAGTGATGTGAAGTGCACTGTGTCTCTCTTACAGTAGTGAACTCGCAATGAGACTTGGCGGCCAAATATAACTGAAATCGCCCCCCCCACACGAAACGTACCGGGGCCTGAATTGGATAGACAGTGACAGCCTAGTCGAGGAGGTTGCAACAGTTGGGAACTGCAGGATCAACCGCTTGCTTTTTGCGGACGATTTGGCACTGCCAGCAGTTTCTCAACAGGGTCTTCAGCATTCCCTCGATCGGTGTTCTGCTGCGTGCGATCGAGCTGCAATGAAAACTAGCACCAAAATGAGCGAGGTATTATGTCTCTCTGGAAACCCAAGGCAGTGTACGCTTCAAGTAAGAGGCAACACACTGCAACACGTGGAGACGTTGAAGTACCTGGTGGTGGTAATTGCGAGTGAAGGAAGGCGGAACGAGGAGGTTGATACATGGAGTGGTAAAACAACAACAGTTCTGCGTGAGCTTGGTCGCTCTGCGGTAACAAAACGGGAGCTTTCAAACATCGCAAATCTGTTAGTTTGTAACAGGTCTCCCTCTGTTCCGATCCTTACCCATGATCATGAATCTTGGGTTATGACTGAAAAAATATTATCTCAAATGCAAGCGGCAGAAATAGGATTTCTGCGAAGAGCCCACGGTGTGGCACTTCGAGACAAAGTGGGCAGCTGTGAAAATCGCAGAGCCCAGAATGTCGAACCACTTCTCCTTCGAATCAAGAGATCCTAGCTACGTTGGATCGGCCATGTGTCCAGAATGCCCCCATAAAACTGGCGAGGCAAGTCCTGCTGGCTAAATCCAAGGGAAAGCGGCCCAGAGGTCGTCCAAGGGCCAGGCGGAGTGACTACATTTCCGGCCTCGTTTGGTCCCGTCCTGGTGTGGAGCCAACAGAACTATTTGTGATTGCTGAAAACCGTTAGGAATTTCGAGTCCTCGCAAGGCCGCCGACCCCACAACACTCCCAATAGAAAAAGAAGGAATGAAAACAAGTGAAGGAACGTCGTAAAAGTTTCCTACCAAAAAGAAAAATCTTTCTACTGAAAAAAGAATTAGCGTATTAAATATCGGCTGCTTTTTCACCTTGGTTCATTTTCTTTGGGCTTGTAGATGTTAAACGATTCTTCGTAGGAATACCTGTGGACTGCATGCGCGGAATTTATTGGGAAATTCTTCGAATATAACAACAATTTTCTTCTCACCGTAACTGCTGCTTTCTGCCGATACTTGTCATGGCCGCACGCCACAGTGCATGCTTTAACTTATTCATGCGTGTGGAGTAAGTCGCGCGTGACGCCAGCCGTTACGTAACGCTCTTCAGTTATGTAACTCTCAGGAATTCTAACCTCAAGCCTGCTTTTGCATCAGCTAAATGAGAAGCTTATGTTGCAAGCAGCCATCGTAGAAAGCTCATAATCCCTCACGCTTACAACACAAAAACTTATTTCTTATATAACACAGGTCTACAATTTTAAATGAATTTCATGGGGATTGGGGTTTGAGAGCGTTTTCGGGATAATTTTGAGACGCTGATATCAAAACTGTTGTCAGATTTTCTCTATGTGGTCAAGTTTTTGAGCTATTTAATATTTTAAATTTATGCAGTCGTAGGATTTTAAGCATACTGTTGCGTAAGAGGGTTGCACACTTCGTGATTTGTTAAACTGGCTAGCATGTTATTTAAACGCTAGTGACTTCTTGTACTAACCGTAATTTGTAAACTAGCTTATGAAGAGCAATGTGCAGCGTAGAAAACATACAGAGGTTAAAAAACACAAAACTTCAGTTAGTGCATACTGTATACTTGCAACTGTGACTTACAAGACACAGATGAGAAACTACACAGATATTATGGCCTCGCAATGAAAAGACTGTGGTGACAAAACAACGTTAAAATGCGAAGAATAGCCCAAACATGATAGCATACTATTTTTTCATGACAGAAAAGATTGCACGGTTGCTAATCCAGAACTTGTCTTTTCTGTGTTTTTCGGGAGTAGCTACTTCCAGCAACCTCTTTCTTAGCATCAGCAACTGTTTGCCAACATGTTGGTATTCCAGCATCCCTGGTATTTTTTCTATTGTTTAAATATCTTGGTGGAAGGATTCTCCTTGCTCTACAATCATTGCTTCTAAGTTTTCAGAAAAATAGTTTACATGACTATGAATAAAATGAACGTTCACACTCATATTGCATCCTAATTTTTCGTAAGAATTTAACAGCTGTTTCGAAATGTCGTAATAGTTAGGAGCTTTGAAATATCCAAGGAAGTTTTCGACAACTGCTGTAAGTGACCGCCAAGCATTTTCAGGAGGATTATCATGGTAAGTGGAAAGTATTTGCGCTGCATTTAAACGTCATATCTGAGAGCCATAAACAATTCCAGCCCTCAACTTTTCAGTGCTCAGCGAGGGAGGCTCGCAGCCACGAGGGGCATTCGGGGACAGCGCCGCCCAACGGTTGTTGCGGCCAGAAACATTGGTTTCAAACACATGATAAAAACAAAACCTTGACTCCCTAAAAATGTATTTTCCCCCCCAAAATCCTAAAAACTGGCCACGGGCCCGCAGGCTATCGCGCCAGTGGGCTTGTTGGGGCGCAGGTACTCTCTCTGCAGGTGCTGACCCTCGACTGGAGGGAAGTGATGAGGTTTTTGGTAATCTTTTTTAGATGAATGCGACTAGTTCCTCCATTTGCGTTTCGTCCGCACCAACAAAAAACATGACGCGTCACGTGACAGGCTGCTGCTTCACAGAGTTGTTCCGGTTGAGTGCTCTCAGACATTTACTGTGTATGATGGTATGGGTTTAATCATGCATTTTTGCGACTCAAACCACGAAATAACACGAATGCAGCAAGAGGAAATACAATAACATCAAAGATCATTAGTTGATTATATAGTGATAAAAAATATAAGAAATAAGAATGACAGGCGTCCGTCCAGGACAGGCGTCCGTCCAGGGTTTTTCTCAAAGTTTGATCATAGTGACCGCTAAGACATTTTGTGAGGTTTAATCTAAATACCGAAAAAATCTAAATTTAATCTAAATATCAAATATAAATGCCTCAACGATTTAATGTAAATACCGAGATGTTTATGAAGAGAGGTTTAAGTGTACTTTGATGGTGGTTATGCAGAGACGTTCTACGGCATCTTGAGAGACTGTTGGAAAAATTTGTGAGACCGCTTCGGTTAACCAAAAGACCTTAAAAAACACTGCGTCCGTCAGTGGGGTTGTGCTGTTGAGTGAAGCTAGCTCGGCGAAAGTGTAGATGTTTTGAGTTTGGTGGAAAGTGGTAGCTTTCTAATAATCCTCTGGTCATAGATTGAAAGCTTGCTATCAATACATGCAGCAAATAAAAACAATTTCCACAAATGCGTTTTGAAGCATCTCAATTGCCTGGAATTGATTAAACTGCATCGGCAGAATGGTTTTCACCAGATTTCTGTCGCTGAATGCAGGGTGCGCGCTCGCCCCAGATAGGATGCCATGAATGGTAAAAAAGAACTTCAGTTCTATGTAATGATATGGACAAAATGTCACATAGACGCCTTTCTGCAGAAATGGCGCCGTGTCTCAAAACACCTCTTGTACAAATATGCGGTTGTAGCGTTTTATAGCGATTGCTTTAGGTTTGTAATTATAAAACAATGGCCAAAGCAAACCAAGTAAAAGACATGCGATAAACGTTTCGATAAACACTGCTACCGACACCAACACGGCGCAATATCGCATTTCGTATTTCACCGTACAGACGATGGCAGCCGTGTTCACTCAAGTACTTACGAAATGCCTTTTACATGCACTGCTTCAAATTTTAATTACATAGAATCTTTCTCTCTAGTTCTACCTGTGTTGGTAAGCTCGACGATTTCGGAATAACATTCACGTCGTCGCATTTGCCATACCGGCGATGCTAAAAGAAATATGGTCTCGCATTTTTAGCTGTTGTCCGGTGGTTAAATAAGCGCGTTCGTCCGGAAAAGCGTTGACGCATATAAGACTTTCAGCAACTATTTTTTCTTACAGTACGTTTTTCTTGCTTAGAATTAAAAATTTACAGTAGTAAATAGGTCTACTCACATGTGATGCGAATCTCTATACGTTCAAGATGTAAAAAGCAATCTTAATTTCAGTCTTCGCATCAGCCGGCATGGTTGAATTGTGCTGCGAATTAAAGTGTTTCTGGTAAATTTGTCCACAGTCTATACGCACAGCAAGTACGGTCAGCTATATACATGTTCATCAAACCAAGTAAGCTTTATGCAC
>Ga0210059_1000555_pt1 | contig 48626 bp, 31 predicted proteins | sample Ectturendosymbi2_FD_188042 | JGI IMG/M metagenome (GOLD analysis project Ga0210059, IMG submission 188042) | Ecteinascidia turbinata endosymbiont from Florida, USA - Sample 2 (SPAdes) (version 2) | ecosystem: Host-associated > Tunicates > Ascidians > Unclassified | place: Key West, Florida...
AACAATAGTGTTAAGAATGTGTCTGTAACCCTATGGTTCTGTCTTCAATGCAGTTGCAAAAAGTGTCTGTAACCCTGTGATTTCGCCGGCTTCAATGTCTTGTACTACGTTCTGTATTGTCTGTTTTTATCAACCTGCGTTCTGCAGAGTGTGTGTGTTCATACTATGGACTTCGTGTCTGCTCACAAACAAATAAATAAAATAAATATTACAATTGGTTTAAAACTTCTTTCAACGTACACAATGCAGACAATACTATGTAACCGTTTGAATATATCGCTGCTTACTTTCAACACTTACCTCGCTTTTACTGCTTTGTCTTTTTTAATGTGCTTGATGTAGTGCATAAACAACTGCGTAATCCCTGCAGCTTACGTGCGTTTAGTTTCATGTGTATGCGAAACATGTCAAGCTTTCGGTTTTTCTGTTTACAGTCTTGCACCTCCATGCAACCTCGTATACTTTTCGCCACAATGAAGAATGACGTGAAGTTGGAGAATGATTGGACAAAAACCGGTCAGAATGTTTTGTCATTCGCTTATCAGTTTGTTGGTTCAACGATGTTTTGTTAGGCAGGTGTACAAACTGATCTGTCTTGCGCGTCACTGCTCAAGCCGCATAACCAACAATTTAGGAAAAACGGTTGTCTAACGAAAACTAAAAAAAGTTTGCACTCCCTGCTTGCTCATAAAAAATATTGTACATGCCGATTTTTCTGAAAATATCACATTTTGCTAATGCTGCTACTGATTGCCAAACCCAAAAAGCAATGCTTTGTTTCATTCAATTTACGTTTCATTTTTTTGGAATAATAACATTTGTGCTAAAACCAGTTTGCTGCTTCATGCGGTGAGTGTATGAAAGACGTGGTTTCCAAACTTTGTTTCATTGCGCATCGCTTGGATCTGCCCTTTTGTCAGCACTTACCACTTGTTTCCAATAAAGTAAATTTAACAAATTTAGTTGCTCAACAAACCACTGGCAACAAACCACTGACAGTTCAGTTTATATTAGCACCTCGATCGCGTTGCCGTAGACAATACGTAGTCAGGAATGCAGGGGCAGAAAGCGACGGCCGCAGCTGTCATTGGGTTACTGGCTACACGTTCATGTAAAAACAACAAAATACAATTGATACATCATAGTGAAAAACAAAAAATGCAAAAGAATATAAAGACGTTGCAGTAAAGTAACAACACCACCACACAATGAACAAATCAAAAAATTTACTCTGAATATATTCAAATAAATTTCCAGTTTACAACCCGAGCAATCTGAATCTCCCAACCTACATGTCAGCCAATTCCACACCAGGGCCACCCACTCAAAAATACAACATGGTAGCTCCCAGAAAGTTAATATCGCAGGTCAAGGACACCCGCGCAAAACGACAACAACATTTCACAGCAAACCACGTTACCATGCAACAAATCTTTGACATAACATGTAGTAAAGAAAGTTGTTAGGCTATCACATCAAGAGTTTTCTCGTGAAATTATTTGGAAACCGTTTTACCGCCAAAAGTCCATTCCAACACGTTGAGAAACACTGTTACCACCCCTGCAAAGCCTTGACAACACAGCACTAACAAACTTTAGCAACTAAATTTAATGACATCATATACAGCACCACTGCAGTGTTCCCTCTAAGAAAATTTGACACTGAGCAAATGTTTAGTTTGGTGCGAATACAATTGCGCATCTACGTAGACACACAACCAGTGAAACGTTTCAGTGTTGAAAGGGCTATCCGAAAAATATACGATATTAAATTTGGAATGTTGCAAGTGCGCAAGAATGAGATTTCACTGCGCAAATGATTTGTTGTACAGCGCAATTGCGCAGTTGCGCACTTTAGAGGGAACATTAAGTAATACTTCTTATCTTAAGTTTCCCAAACTTATTTTGAGGTAGTGAGACTGGATTTCTGTGCGAACTGTTTGAGCTACAAATGTGCTGTTCTTTCTGCTACTCATGTTGGATAGTATCTAAACTTAATCTACAAAACTGGAAAGTACTAATGCATCACCTGGACGGGTTCGGCATGCCACGCACCACAGGTAAGGAACCCACTGCCTTAAAGATTACGACTGTGATCTACGATTCGTTCGTTTATGCTGTTGGAAAAAGGAATAGAAAACATCTATTGACGATTGTACAACACGCCGACTTCACAATGCTGAGACGTACAACGAAAACACAACTGTATACTGAGGTACTGCTGTGCTTTTATGTAACCTGCAAGTTTTCCATCATTTACTTTTAAAGAGGTAAACGAATGAACATTTTTCCCAAAGAAAAAAACAAAAGCCAAGTTTCATCACCTTTTTTCTTTCCATGCCCAACAGTGAAGCAGTTATCCGTTTGCAAAATCGCTTGAGAACGTCATTCAACGAATATGGCCACGCGCAAATATTTCGCGATTGTATAATTTCCGTGGACCAATCATAACGATTCGTAACCAGAAGCAAACAATACATGGGCCTGGTGAGTACTGCGTCATTGCTCATAGCAGCGTACATTTCGTCGGGTACAGTGTGAGTTGCCAAACAACTGCGATCAAACAAAACAAGTCTGTTGAAACTGCTTTCGTGAGATCGTAAGTTAACGACTATGACACGAAGAAACATTTCGTGATTATGTAATTCACATGGACCAATCGTCACTGAGATTTGATTACAAAAACGCAAACATTCTGTGCACTTTGTTCTGATGAGTGCTATCTCATTGCTAACAGCACAGTGCATTTCTCCGTATATTATGTAAGTTGCTAAACAACCGAATTCAAACAGCCTAAGCTTTGCAGGTATCTCAACTTGAAATGCTAGTCATTATCACAAGGAATTTAAGCGTTGTTTTTCATTTTTCTCCAACTGCAATTTTTTGTGTTCTGATGTGGTCGGTTTTGCTTTCAAATTGTGAAGCATTAGTTAGGAAAACATCTTCTAAGTCAAACGATAATTGTTCAAGTTGCAGCAGAAGTCAAGTCTGTATCTTTAACTCGATCCTTGCTCTAATGTCGAGAGCTTCATGACGTAAGAGATGCATTTCAATTAGTTTATTTGCATTTATAGTGCCAGTGCAGGAGCAATACAGACCAGACCTGATCTGCCAGAAGCACTGCCCAACACTTTTGTAGCTTGATGATAACGTAAGGGCAAACATACCACGTTTGAAAAGATATGTAGCAACAACAACAACATCAAAACAAGTAAAAACAATAAATGCAATTGAGCTAAGACGCAAAATAAGCAAGTAGTCAAAAGCAACAGACGATTATAACAAGAAATTTGAAGAAGTAAAAAACAAAAAAGGGGAAAGAGGAACACTTCTCCAGGTGCCTCATGCTGCTTGAAATAATTTTGGCTCTACGGGGATACTTTCTAGGGAACACGAAATTTATAAAATGATGTAGCTGATGCGAATGGAAATGTGGAACCTATGAGACAAAGTGATCAAAGACATATTGAAATTTCTCGAAACGTTGTGACGACAGGCGTTCTATAATGAGACTACGACGACCAGCTTGACTGGCATGTTTGTTCTAGCTGCGAGGGTACAAAATTTACGTCATCAACAATGAGAAGCTGGATTTGTTTTTAGTACATCCCATTGTAAATATGTTATGGTGAGAACAGAGTAAAATTTTTGCAATTCAGAAGCACAGGAATGTGATAATTTGGTTGCTAACCAATATATTTTGAATGCTTACTCGTCTACGTTTTGATCTTCATCGGAAACACAGGTGTTTTATAACAAGGCCTGCTGGACCAATGAGACATTACCGTTACATCAGCGCCATTCAGTGAGCCAGTGTTTTTCAACCTTTTTCCTGCAGCGGAACCTTCCGCAAATGTTTGCCTTGCTCATGGAACCTTATGTAATCATCCAAGTGTTTACATTGCTATAACCGCGCAGAACTGTGGTTGCGAATTTCGTCCCAGGCAATTTTGGTCTGTATCGGCGAAACCCCTGGCAGTTACTCGCGGAAACCCGGTTGAAAAACACTGCAGTGAGCTAATAAAGTTTTTATATGATTTTTTCCAAGACTTGTTTAAAAATTTTTGGATAGGCTTTTGTTATGCATATATGCATACATACCCATGGGCGCTGGAAGGGATTTTTTCCAAGGGAGGCAATGGCGGATTTTTCCAGGGGTGAACAAAAGTATTTTTACTGGGGTGAACAAAGGTATTTTTCCAGGGGGAAAAAGTGGTGAAATTTCATTTTACCCGCTCGAAACAAACAACCCTTTTTTGCTGTATATTTAATAGGCCAAATGTCAAATTTCAAAATTCAGGGGTGACAAGGCCCCGTTCCGACGCCCATGTACATGACGGACATGCAACAGTCTCTTTAGTACTAATCCAATTGAAGGTTTTCAGAAACGTTGCTTTGTTGGTGCTTTCAGGCTGGGAAGCTGTTGTTAAACTGTTAATGTAAGATAAGATTAAGCCTAAATTATTTTGTAGGCTTGTTAACTTAATGCCAACTTTCCAGTAACGAAAAACTGCTCGTGGTTCATTTACCCAGAGTGGTATGAATACTACTGTGTCACAGTCAGCATTGTCACCCCGCTGTGGTCACCGCCTAAAACCATTAGATGCCGCCGTGTATGATGGCTTCACAGCTGGTTCAACTTTTGTGAAGTTAACACCCACATTCATCGACAGATTAAATGTGGAATGTCATTTAATGTCATGTAAAGATTTCGAAACCAAAAGCAAAGGCAAAAATAGAAACTGAACTCGGAAGCTTCCATTCGTTCTAATATGCAGCTAAACAGCTGCTATTCAAATTGTCAATTTGTATTAATTGTATTTATTTTTTCAAAATATAACTTGCAGTTTTTTGTTTTGATGACTACACCTGCGCTGTTGCAGATAAAGTTATCAGTTGATGATCTGGGTACTGTCTTTACAAAATATGTGCCAATTATTGTTTTTCTGTCATGAAATTAGGACAAGTAGCAGAAAAACACGCAGATAAAAATTTTGCTATGTGTCTTTCTCACTTTTTCAAGTAGATCATACTTATATCATTTTACTGTTTTACCATTTCAACTTCGTTCGCAGTGACAAAACATGATTTAGTATTGCATGGAAAGCTACAGCATGACCAATGCCATCAAACACTTTAACAATTCTCCTCTTCTAACAGCACCAAATCCGAAGAAAACCCTAATAATTTTTAATCGTATTGCGGCATTCTTATTTCAATGCACATGTACTCACTACGTTGCAAGCATGTGGTAATATTTAGAAACACCTCGGAAAATGAGTGCTTGACAACCGTGTATACCTGTCATTTGATAAAATTAACTACAGTGCAACCTCACGGATAGTGGTCACGCATACGGGCAATGAAAAAAACATTTTCGATAGATGCAGTCAGTGATATCTAGAACGGCGGAGTTCTAGATATCCCTGGATGCCGTTTTTGAATTGACTCAAAATTTTTTTGCTATCTGTGAAAATGTTTTTTCAAGATTCGCGACAAAGAAAAAATGATGCCGACGATTTATTCAGAATGATCTTCATGTCTAAAAGTTCAACTGGTGTATGAGATAAAACCTAAAACAGATAAAACGTGAAAACGAATACTGCCAACGTTTCGTTGACGGTGCAGTCAACTTCATCAGGGCGAAAACAAGAGTCACAAGTCATCTGCCAACCAACCTTTGAGCGGAGTGATGCGTCAGGTATAAACACTTGCACGGTGGAATCACTGGATCTGATAATTTGACGCAGGGTAGCAATTAAGGGAAGAAGGAAATTAGCGTGAAGAGATGTCGCTGAGAAAAGTCATTAATACACAACAATTAGAAGCACTGACGAAACGGTAAACCAGTAATGGGACGGTGAAACAGTGGTCAGGCATTAAAGTGAATAAAATTATGAAGGTCATTTGTTTATCAAGAAACGGTATATATCCGGGAACATCCCGGAGGATTTATCATTCATACTTGAACAATCAGTGTCAATAGAATAGGATTCTACAAAACGGCGTTTATGAAAATCACATTCAAATTCTAAAACCTTCGACTGTTGCCAATCCATGGAATGGCCTAGGTCGAAGACATGCCGCGTTCAAGCACTTAAGTGCTGGCGTCACAGAGTCTTTCCGTTTTGAATTGCTAGCGTTACCACGTGTTGCTTTATTTTTTTGACTGAAGATGGATTAAGAATAATCCGAAACGTCTCAAAATGAAACATGTATGGTGTTTTGAAGGCTTTTTAAGTGTTGAAAAAACAAACCAGTTTTGCACAGTCCAGCGACAAATCGACAAACGTGTTGTGTTAGCGAAAGCGATTGCGTTTGTGATTACCTGGGCTGTGAGTAAGGCCTGGCAGTTCTTACGCAGAAAAGAAAGAATGGAACAATTGTATTATTAGGGAAGAGTAGCATTTTTGATACAATTCGATAATAGAGGCAGGGTAAACGTCCGGCACGTAAATCTTGCAGTTAACTGTTTAAAGCATCGTTTAGCTTAGAGCCTGTGTACTTGGGGGCGTGAAAGGTTCGCATGCGGGAAGCGAGTATGGCAGCGACATGTTGTTGAGAAGTAGTAAATATATTGTTGTTATCCTTCGTAAATTTTTTATAATTTCACTATAAGCGCCACACCCAAAACAAAGCGGACAAGACGAAATCTAGGAACAAACTGAACTGTAAAGCCGACTTGCGATGTACGTTGTCTTCAACAAAGCCTCGACTTAACTCCTAGCTTCCAAAGAGCAGTGGCATCCTTCTATATTTTTTGCGGCCGGCCCATAATGTTCCAAAATTCATGCGGCCCTTAATAGTAACCAGGTCCCCACCATAGGTGGCGGAACCGGAGGGGCCGCATGGGCCTAGGCCTCTCAAAAGTAAATCGTTCAATGAAAAAAACGTTGCAGAATTTTGGCAGTATTTTGTCGATATTATTTCTAACATATTATTTGTAATTTGGCAGGATTTTGTAATTGTTTGGCAGAATACACTGTGCACAGTCTGTCACCCTGCTGTGGATTGCTCACCGCATTGGTGATGTTGAGCAATGTTGCCAGACGGTGTAATACAACACAATTTTTCACAACAATGGTGCAGTTTACGTGCTTGTGCGCATGGGCGTCGCAAGGAGTTTTTCCAGGGGGGCCACTAATTTTTCCAAAAGTTTTTCTACGGGGGCAAAAAGTGGTGAAACTTGGTTTTTGCCACTAGAAATTTAGAAAACAGTATTACATGTCTTTTGATCTGTATTAAAACCAAAAGACTGTATTTAGATGCAGCCGTCTCAGTTCGTGGCTTCGCGTCATAGCTGCACCAAGGACGATGTTCACAAGTCTAAGCTTGCTTGATCTCCCTAAAAAGGCTTCTGAGGGCTAGCAAATACCGTTTAAAATAATAGCACACTGATACTATAATTGAAGTCATCTTTTATTGAAAATAAGACATTTGCAATTACAAATTGAAACACCAATTTTGCAATTCATGAAATCAAACGGACTTTCTTGAACAAGCTTCAGAGACACAATTCAATTTCTGGGATCATCTTTACAACCAGCAAGACAATCTTAAAACACCTAAAGTAATTTCCCAACTGAAAACCTGTCGTTACATTAACTCATCGTCAACTGAATGACTTACAGTTGTGGATAAGGGTTTTTAACTATTTTAATCGTGACGGGCGTTTCCAGCGTTTGGAGTTTCGTTAATCAGAAGGTTGTTAGTCAGTTTCCTGAGTTTACAGTCACGATTTTCAATGCCTTTGGTTTTGTCGGCATTGCAGAGTTTTTACGTAAACAAGTTAAGTTTTTGTTGGAATCTTTGGCAACAAGACTTTTTAAGTCTTAGGAATGACATAACTACATTTATACAAGCCAAGTTTTACTGTTTTAACAATACCAATTTAGAATGACAGGGATTTGTTCTAACAAGCCAAATTTATCGTTCTGAGTGTCAGAACTTCACTTGGACAAAGCGAATTTATTGTTCAGAGTGACAAGGATCTAGGGGGACAAGCCACTCGTGTTTGTCTGAAAACAAGTCGGTCTAGGTGACTTAGTTTTCAGTCAGAAACTCAAGCCACTGAGACCAAGGTGCGGCACCTGGTTGCCCCAATAGCACTCACAACCAATCCGTCGAGCTAGGAAAAGCTGCAAGGTAGAGCTTCGTTTTACTTCTGATGCAAAACCAAAGTAGTTTAAACAACCGAAGGAGTTCATTCGTCAAGGTCGACAAGCGAACTGAACTTGACTGCGAAAATCGCCCTATTTATACCCAAAAATCACGCGTTGAGGGCGTGATCACTGCATGCAGGGTTCTCAAGTTCATCCGGAAAGTCCCTAGAAAATCATGTGATTTATGTCACGTACAGGATGTTATATCATAACTAGTTCACGCCTCAATCACGCGACGTCCCATTGCTTGACAATGCCTCCATTGTCTGTCAAGGTTAAATTGTCTGGCGTGTCACATGATTAGATCGCAACAGGAAGTGAGAGTAAGAGCGTTATCCGAACGTGATCAGAGTGTGAGCAGAATGAGGTTTTGTTCATGTTTAGCATGTAGTTCATGCTTGCTTCTTGATGCTTGGCTGGTTTCGAAGTTCATCAGCATTCTTTGTCTTCTTAGTGTTGGTGGTGAATCCAGTCTTCTGGATTGTTGAGTATTGTTTTGTTTTGTAATACTTTATTTTAGATGTAGTAGACTTTACGTCTGCTACAACAGCATTTTTTGCTGAAATTTTCAAATTCCTGCTCCTCTTCCGACGCCCATATGCTTGTGTGCAGGAAACGTTTGTGCCACACCATTAAAAAATTTGGGTAATTTCAAGCGTTTTAACACAATTCCAAATAGTGAAATTTTACTGAATCTTATACGCAAAATGAAATATTCCACAGATCGTTTTCAATTGCGTTTTTGTTTTTGCATTGGCAACGCTAAATAGCTGCATTTCTGCATTGGCAACACAATTGGCATCCTTACGGACAACTTGCCAGTTATTGCTAACGTGTTGCCTTGTCTTTGCATTCCGGCATCTAATGCAGTTGTAGAATGAGTATTCAATCATGATACTTTTGTGTTCAAGATGAGAAAAAATTGTGACTTTGAATGTGTTTAAGGCAGGTATCAATGCTGTGTCATTTTTGCCTGCTTTTTAAGCTGTGTTCATGGTGTTTTTAACAGCCCAGCGGCTACTCCTGCATTCGGGCTGCTCGGGCTTTGCCCGAGTTTTCGATTACGATTTATATCGGATGACGCAAGCTTGCTTTGTATGTTTTTTCCACCATCCACGGTCCCACTTCACTAAGTTTTTACCCCGGCTCTTTTCATTTGGCCTTGCCACTGTTCAATATTTCGTTGCATGTCTGGCCTTCACGTTCATGTTGCAGGTGACCTGAATAAAACAATATCGTTCGTAATAGGCGTTCTCACGACTTCGTTCGCTCGCGCTTTACTCGGGCTCATTCATTAGAGTCCAAGCTTTCCTACGCAGCTAAGCATTTTCTGAAACATAATTCATATCGGACTGAATGTTTTTTCGAAGCAATGGATTTGTATAGAACATTAAGGATTTGAAGTTCAATCCAACGGACAGTTCCCATTTCGAGAATAATTTCAAACAAACGATAAATTGTCTAACAACTAGGGCTAATATGAACGAGCCTAGTAAGCGGATGACTTACTGGCGTATCGTTGCTCTGTGACGGACGTTACTCAACAATGGAGAAGTTATCGTAGAAATTTCTCATTTACTGTTACATAACATAACATCACAGGGCAACGATAATGCCAGTCAGAATAAAAGCAAATGGAAATTTCAGTGACGCAAGCGTCGAACGGTTTTATTCAGTCAGAACAAATCGTATGATCAGCCCGAGTGACGCTAATGACCTGGGTCGCCCCGGTAACAGCCTATTTGAATTTCAGGTGATTCACCGATACGCTTTCATAGTGGTGAAATTTTGTCTAAAATCGTGTAATTTAAACCTTCATACATGGTGTATATGTAATGACGTCATATTTCAATGTTTGTGACGTCACAGTTGCCAATTCAAACCACAAAATTTGCTATAATTTCTTTTTAACGTGCGCTTGTGCCCCCCACTTTGAAAAAGGTTCCGCCATCCATGTCCCCCACCCCTGTGAGAGATGCACAGCCTAACATCCCGTTAAGCAGGATAATGGCAAATACAATGTTGCTTGATTTTTTGTGTTTGTTTTTGAGGTGAGGTGAGGCGTGAGTATCATTGACTAATACCAAAAGGAGCGAGACTTGGAGTATTTTTATTCTGTGTTTCTACGTCGATAGGCTACAAAAAGGGGCGCATTTATAAAGGCACCCCACAGACGTGTGTGAGGGTGAAGTTGCCCCAACCTGACCCCCTAGATCCGCCATCGTTTTACTTACACGTGCTCAGTATAGCATCATGTGTGTTGGTCAGAAAAAATTATATAAACCTATTGGTCCTAGTGAACTGTAGCACGCTTGCAGTTGCATCAACATGTTCGGTACCGAAATATCTGTGTTATCGCAACACGCCAAAAGTAAATGACTGTACTGAGCTATTTGCCCTAAAAGCCTATATTTGTTCAAAATCACTAATTTCCATTACTCTTACCAATAATAGCAAATTTTAACAAGTGAACCTGTTGTTTCTTTTGATTTGCATTTCAAACACTGTTGAGTAAATTTGTTGCTTCCCTATGCAAGCGGTTGTGTCATGAACAACTAATTACCAAAAAACTATAGCAACTTTCCACATTATTGTGCGTTAGTAGATCTTGGACTGTGTCTTCCCCACGAAGATGTACGCAATTGGCCCGCGCAGTTCCTATAGCTTCGGCCTTTCTTGTACACATTGAGCCTATGTACTCTTCTTTGCCATATGTCAAGCTTTGCTAACGTTATCGATGAGCAACACATCCATATCAATAAACTAAATGTAAATGGCAGTTACATGCAATGCCATACTTAGTAAAATGCAAGGTCAAAGTTATTTATATGCAATAATTTGCATGCTAAATTTGTTTACATGTAATGTCAAATTTATTATAACAGTCCTTTTTAAAATTTTGCAACTAATTCCAAACTAAGTAGAACCGTACATGTTATGTCAAATGTAGCACATCCGGTTTTTCATGTTCAGTGGCGGATCGATCACCAAGTATGAAGTGAAATTGGGCCCACATGTTAGCATTCCTTATAAAAATGCTGTGCAATAGGGAAACACTAGGAGCATAGGCATACGAAGCGGGGGTCGGGGGCGGCGGCCGAGCCCCGGGCTTGAAAATTTTCAGGGCAAACTCTGTTTTCAGGGCAAGCGCGAGTTGCTTAAAAATCCTGAATGATAAAATATATTTCGATGCAGTGAAAAATTCCAGGGCACCTCTGTTTTTTCAGGGCAAGCGCAAGTTGCTCAAGAATCCTGAATGATAAAAATACATATTCAATACAGTGAAGAATTCCAGGGCAATTCTGTTTTTCAGGGCAATCGCAAGTTGCTAAAAGATCTGAATGTAAAAAGTATATTCAATACAGTGAAAAATTTCTGGGCAACTCTGTTTTTCAGGGCAAGCACAAAGTTGCTCAAAAATGCTGAATGGCAAAAAATATATTCAACACAGTGAAAAAATTCTGGGCAACTCTGTCTTTTCAGGGCAAGCGCAAAAATCGTAAACGGTGAAAAAATTTTGAATACAGTGTATATCCAATTGGGGACGATCCGTGTAATTTGGGCAAGTGTAGTGTGTAATCTGGGCCAAAGTCGTGATTGGGTATAATGACTTTGATCTGGACCAAGCCCTCGTTTTCTGTAAAAATCGAACAATCGGATGTCGGTAGTTCAACAGCCTGATATAAGAATTCGGTAACATTTTTTTGTTCGTTTTCGAGTTTGCGCTGGGTAGAGGTGCAGGGGGTTAGGATGATAGATTTTTTGATTAACAGGAGTTTTAGAAGCGGGCAGCACCGACGTTCAGATTGCTTGGATCCTTTGAGTGCGCGTCTTTAAGTGCCTTGCTCAAGTGCACTGCAGCGATAACACAGGAAGGTTTAGGGAGTCAGACCATACGATCCGGAACCGTCGCTTTTAAAACACTGTTGCGTCATCGAAGTTGCGTACCTATTTGCATCAGTAAAAGCAATTACCGTAAAATGTCTTGTCTGCGAGAAAACAACACGCAAGGAACTTCAGCCCCTTGAGTTAAAAGCAAGGTAACTACAGAATTTGCCTATAACGGCACCTCTAGGGGATTGCATAAAGAACGTTATTGCCGAATGGACATTACAAGCGAATTGAAATGCATATAAAAGATGCCATCGCGACCAAACAAAATGTAACGTTATGGGCGAATTGACGTAACAGAGGAAGCCGTTATAAACGAATTCAACTGTATAGAACAGATTTACATACGTTTTCAGGCCCCGTTCGGATTAAGCTAAAAAGTTAGTTTCAGGGCAATTGTCTATTTTTAGGGCAAATTGTTATTTTCAGGGCAAAATTTTTCGGCGCCCCCCCCAGTAAAATGCCTTCCCGTACGCCTATGACTACGAGTAGGCAGTTTAAGGGTCTTGGGATTTGTGATAACCCTGCAAAGTTAACTAACTCACTACGATAAGCACGATATCACACAATCTTACTTTTTTGTTACAGTACTTTTCTCATTGCAGTGTTAACTCATTTTTCCGAATTTACGAAGTCATTATCATATTTTCAATATATCTGCAGCCTGTAGCTAAACGTCTTTGCAGTTGTTGTTTGTAGGTAGGAATGTGCCCTGTTTGAAAAGCACATTTCATCCAAATATTTTAAACGCAGCGTTGTTGGCCAAATTGACTTTTCTCAAAATCAAATTCTTTTCAAATGTGCAGAGAGTAGTTGTTAGATCAGGTGTGGGGATCTTCCACTCTCGGGCCACATACGGCCTGCGTAACCATTTAATGTGGTCCGTGTCAAAATTTTTGTTACTCAATTTATGTTGAATTGGATGCTTTTTCATCATAAGATAAAGTTTATAATTTTTTGCGGCCCCCCCGTAATAATCCAAAGCTCATGAGGCCCATAATAGTAAATAGGTTCCCCACTCCTGTGTCAGATTCATGCATTCCATTGTAATAAAAGCTTTTGTTGCGTTTTTATGTTTTATTTATTTCTTATGTGCTTCATGCTCAGCATTCTTCAACTTATTTGCAATAGGAGCTCGAAATCTTTAAAGACATTTTTACTGCAACCTTAACACAAAATAGCTACATTAATAAAACAGATGCTTGAGGTCCACTAAATTGTCACATTCTTTTGTTTCGATTTTCCACATTGCTTTTTGTCAAACTATACATAAAAATAGTTATATTTAGGAACGGATTCAGGACGACACCTCATAGCATTTAAAATCCCCTTTTTAAAAAGTTAAGTATAATTCTAGTTTTTTTTTTATTTATTGTATTAGGTTTTTATTATAGCAAATACCAAAAACAAAACAAATCTAAAATGGACAAAAAAACAGATTCCACCCCCACTCTTCGCTTAGCTTGATAAAAGAGCTCAATTGAAAAGTCTAATGAAAGATTTATTCATTCTTAAACGCTTATGCTGCTTCAGGAATATTTAGCAAAAACAACAAAACATTTTCATGAAAAACGCAGGAGAGCATCATAAAAAAATTATATTAGTGTTGGAAAATTCTGATAACGATTGTTCTTTCCACTTGGACTGACGATTTTTAAAGTTTGACGTCACCAAAATGACTAATACACGCAAAGAAAGCAATCCTTCTTCCAGTATAGTCTTGTTCATGTTTATTTCAGATCATTTTCATTCTCGTACGCACGATTTTCCGAGACTGAACCTTCAACTACGGAAATATTTAGCTTGTATTTTTCCATCTTCAAACCCCCTGCTTCGGAGAAATCATGTACTGGCTTGTACACAGCGAGTCCGATCGCATAAAATAGGACGGCAGCGAAGTTGAACGACATTGCTGCGGAAAAAAACACAATGCTGATTTGCTCAAAGTAAAATTGAGTACCGACGGGCCGGCCCAGTGCAGCACGTTAAAGGCGTATTCAGCGCAACACAGGCCGCCAGGGGTGTGATGACCTCTCTCACATAGAATCGACGTTTTCCATTATACATGTTCAGCGCAGAAATTGCAGTTTTGGAGTAGTGTCCAATTTCTTCGAAGTTTTCTGAATCATGGCGCACATTGGGAAACGAATTAGAAGACTGTGTGTTCACTTATTGGTTGAAAATTTCTAGGGAGTTTGTTCAAAATTGGTGGGAAAGTGTTGCCATCTTTTTGCTTCTGAAACACTGGATCAGTGCAACGAAAACACGGCCACGCGTCTGGCAACACCGTAGGCCAGTGGACAGGTTTTAATTTTTTTGGGGAAAAATATAATTTTACTGGTCAAGATTTTTGTTTTTATTGTATGCTTACAACAAATTTTTCTTGGCACAACACAATTTGGCGGGAACAAAATATTTGGGGGGCACTGGCCCCGAACGCCCCCCGTAGCCACGGGCCTGATTATAGGCAACTGTCATCCACTGATTATATATGTTAAAATGCTTGGAAAGTTTTTTGGTGGAACTAATATACAGCACTTAATACTTGATGAGAAGGCATTTCTTTTTCATTTTTCCTGACAACTTGTTTTCATCTAAGCCTCTGCGAGGTTCTAAAGCCAGCGAAACCAAAATTGAGTTTACGATAAGCGGCATTTGCACCTTGTTCTCTGCTATCTAGTGTAACATAATGTTCTTCAGTACGTCAATACCGCAGTACAGATGGTGCAAATTAACAACAGTTGCAGGTCAGCAAGCCTTTCAAAAGAGCTGTAGCTAACCTAAAACTCCTGTTCAAAAACGTTGTTCAAAATGTTTAAATGTTTTATATAATGGGAGAGCCAGGTCCCATCACGTTTTCCGTCCGCAGCCGTGACGTTTCAACAGCAACTTGCTACTGTTTCTGTTTTATGGATCAACGTGACCCATTTACTGTACATTTTGCTTGTTACATTGTCAAAGCGTAAAAAACGTCTTATCGAAAGCGTACTATTACTCAGGACCGTAACCGGGGGGGCGCAGGGGGACGATGCCCCCCTAAAATTTTTTTCGCCCCCCCTAGAAAAATGTGTTGGACATCAGTTCTCAGTTCAGTTTATTTCTGCATCCCGACCAAGCACAGAATACTTTATCAGGAACAGAGGGACAGGAAGCGACGGCCGTAGCTGTCATTTAAGTCACTGCCCCCACAAGTTCATGCAAAACAACAAAATACAAATGAAACACCACAGCGAAAGACAAATAATAGAGACGTTGCACTAAGTTAACAACACCACATATTGAACAATTCACAAAATTACACACTGAGTCCACTCAAAGTAAATCCACTTTATAACTGCAGCAATCCGCATCCCTCAACCTATGAATAAGCCATGCCCACTGCAGGGCCACCGCTCAAAAATACGTGGTACTTCTCAAAAGAATCAATATCGCGACCCAAAGCCGCCTAGGAAAAACGACAACAGTAGCTCACAGCCAGCCTCGTTACCACACAACAAAACCTTGACATAGTAAAGATAGTTATTACTAGGTTGTCAACAGTCTTCACATAAATATATTTTGGAAACACTTTCACCGTAAAAAGTCAATCCCAAATTGTCTTTGGAAACACTGTTTCCATACGTGCAAGCCTTGCAAGACCTTGACAACTTAATACAGCACCTAAGCCTATTCAACCCATTTCAGTAACCCAAAGTCGACAAACAAACAAACAAACAAATAAACAAATGAAAAATGTGTTTGGAAACACTGTTTCCACACATGCAAGCCTTGCAAGACCTTGGCAACATAATACAGTACCTAAGCCTAGTCAACCCATTTCAGTAACCCAAAGTCGACAAACAAACAAATAAACAAATGAAAAATGAGACACATGTCCAACAAGCTTTTGTGTACATAAACCTAGACTGGACGTCACCGTTCAGATATAAATCAAAACAAAATGTAAATGTCAAAGCAATATAACAAGATCAGGCAATAGTTACTAGTCATTGCCTACTTCAAAATCCATTCAGCACAACATAGTTAATAAATTTGGGCCCCTCTTAGAAAACTCTTGGCCCCACCTGGTGTCCCAAGCTGGTTACGGGCCTGCTAGTACTCCGCTTTTATTGTACATTTTTTACAGTTGCCTTTTCAAGATTTTGCAGAAAAATAATATAGTTTCAGTCTTTTACCGCAAAAAGTTTTTGCTTTCCAGTAAATTTAAATTTAGCGAAAGCTACAGAAGTTGTCGAAACGAAGTCGAAACGATGAAACTTTATTTGAAGTAGGAACTAGGAAGTAGATAGATATGTTATTAGTGGCTTATTTTTTATAGTTGGAAATAGTTTTTTACAAAACGTGCAGAATTCAATATAACAAGTTTTTTTCTGGTTTGTTGAGTTTGCATGACTGTTTTAAAGACAGAACACTATAAACATAACTTCATGTGCAACTTACATAAACAAGCAAAGATTATTGCAATATGTCGGTTATCGTAAATCCAACATGAACCTCGCGTGCCATTGCATTGTCTAGTTTGCCACAAGACGCAGGCGAGATCAATCAGTGCACCGTAGATGAGGGGTCCTGGAACGGCTCCAACTCCACGAACAAACAGCCATTGTAGTCCAACAGCAAATGTTCGGACCTTCTCAGGAACTACTCTGCATCAAAAGTTGCTTTTCAATGCTTTTTCATTTGTAAGTATTGCTGCATGAAAGCTTTTTGAACAAATATCACAAGTTGCGACTTTCATAATTAGTAGCGTTGATTTTGACCATAATCAAACTAAGCTTGATTTGAGTCTACACACTAGCGTACGGAGGGGGGGGCACTGTGCCATGCCCCCCCTCAGGCCATAAAAATAAAGAAATGTATAAACAGTATTCGGCAGTGGCGTAACTAAAGGGGGCAAGGGCCTCAATTTAAAATAAACTGACTTTGTTTTCTGGTCACTGATATACGCACTAAGCAAATTTTTTTATGACTACTGCACGTTTCCTCTGCTTGATTTTAATTTTACGATTTCATTCTTTCACTGACAAAACTGCTTCACACGTGGCTGTTAAGTAACTTAACACAGGTAACAATGAACACCAGAAAAAAGCTTCGGTTTGCGTGAGATTTGAGCCCACAAACTTCAATAAGCGTCTTCGACAAACGATACATGTCTAAAACTTATAACATCCAAGCACCCATATAGGTTTATTTCATGAGCTTCAGACAACAAACGTTCAGTTTTCTGTCTCACCAGCTAATAAGTCTCGTAAAAGCATTATACTAAAACGTGCTTCCAGAATGCACAAAAATGCGTATTTTTAGGTGTAATTTTGCAAAATTTTTCCGGGTGCATGCCCCTGGACCAAAGTTGATTTGTGACGTCACACAATTGTGACAAAACTTGTCCCCCCTAGGAAATTTTCTGCGTACGCCACTGAGTCTAGAAACGTTCGGTTTGTCTGTAAAGCAGAAATTCAAAGCATAAAGCATTGTGTGCCAATTAGAATATCTTTCGACGATGAACACTGTTTACAATTCATGCATTTTTTCTGGGTTTGTGCACCTTTACATCATTTGTTTTTCAAACTTCCGCTTGGATATTACTGCCTTTTTCTAAGTTGCCGAGTTTTTCCGTTAAGATCTCTTACATTTCTAATTTGTTATCAAATAGTGTCGCTCATTAGTTAAAAAATATTGGATTATTTTCAAGTTTCTTTTCAGGACAACATCCTTTTTAAGCGAGCAACAGTGTCACAACAGTGGAAATCAGTGCTTCCTAACATGCTTACCTGAGGCTTAGTATCAGCTTAGGACTTTGGGAAAAATTTTTGTAAATCAATATTCTAACGTCTAAATGAAGAAAAGCGGAACTTGCCAATGCTAAATCCATAATGATTTTGTTAGCATCGCCAATCTCTAGGAATAAAAACACATTGTTCGTCATAAAAAATCCCCAAAACTGCATACAATGCACCTGCTTCGTTACTTTGTAGCAACATTTTTGTTAAAATGAAAAAAAGGCTAAAGAAGCTGAAACAATCGATACAAAAAAAGTTTAGAAAAGTTTAGAAACTTACCTGAAAGTCATGACTAGTGACGGAGTAAGTGTAGCGAAGGAAAAAAAAACCACGAAAAACATTACGGCCAGGAAAGCCGCTGTTGTAGTGCAGTTGTTGTTGCAAGGACCCTGATATGCTTTTTTGACAGATCCTGAAACACATCGGCAGAATGTGTATTCCTGCAAAAGATCATTATAACACGGCTTGAGCAAATAAGAAAAGGTAAAAAGTATTTAATGTGACATGCGTTGGTTGATCTCTTGTGGAATCATTATGATGAAAGGGTCAAGACAGTGTTTGTCTGCGTAACGGTTCCTCTGAGCACCGCCAGTAACAGCTTAGACTTACAAACCTGTCACTGGTAAAAACTCATGACATGAACCCAATATTCTGACTAGTAACACTAAAGGTCGCCATGATGTCCAAACAGAAAAATATTTATGTGTTGTGGAAACTTTGTGGAAAACAAGCTACTACTCCGTCTAGTCCAACGGTGCGCAACCTGCGGCCTTCGATAATGTAATTTGTGGCCGTCCACATGCAATTTAAAATATAAGATTTGGCGGCCGTGCTGGCGTATATTGAAGCAAAACAAACTCAAGGCAAGAATATCAGTCGACACGATGTGTAACATTCTGGATGGTGATGTGACAAAGAGTATAGAATGAATACACAATTTATGTTTGAATGTGTTCTGTGTTGGTTTGCCTTTGGAAGTGTCTCATAAATATAACTCGAACTCATTGTCGGCCGTACTTCATGTAAATAAAAGTAATGCGGCCGGCAATAGCAAAAGGTTGTAGGCTACACCCCTGGTCTAGTCATATGCTTTTTTACAAAATTGACGACAAGATCAGGACTGCCATATGAAAAAAATTGACATGAGATGTTTTTTACATGAAGCTACCCTCAACTTAGTTCATATTTGTCCTTACAATTGGACACAAGCATTTTTACCAGGGTTGTGGAGTCGGAGGTGAAATGTCCGACCCAACTCCGACCTTTCCGGAATTTCCGACCCCCTAACATAACGTGAATGAAGTTTGGCTGTCAACAATTTTGCAGCAAGTAGCAACCAATGGAAATCGTGGTACACAGCAAGAATTCTATGTTTCAATAAAACTTTCAAAATAAATCGTATCATTTCAACAGGCACGAGTTAGGATTCCTAACTTATTTTGACTGAAAAACCAAGCAAATGGAAGCATATTCTTTGAGAAGATAGATATAAATACAATAAAGCATATAACGAAACATGATTAAATAAAAACAAACTGATTTACATTGTGAAAAGAGATAATCTTTAAACTGTTCATAGACGGTGCCACGGGGCAAAGGTTTCAGACTGTTTTATTTCTGGTCAGATTGCACCCCTTCTATGAAAAATATAGACTTTTTTTTCTGGCTTTGGTCGACCAGCTTTTCGGTAACAGCTTGTGTTTGAAAATTTACTTTCAATCCTGCTTTAGCTTTTCATCATTTCACCTATAAATTTTTGCTTGTGGTTTTCGGGACTGAAGACGCGCAAATTACGTGAAATCGATTTCCTATTAAAACAATTTGCTTACTGAATCGACTGCATCGCGTTTCTGGAGACATTGATGAAAGCAGTTTCCTTGTGTCGTCAACATTTTTGTGAAAAAACACATGAAATGAAAAAATCTTGCAACCGCTTGTGATGGGGTTATCGCTTCGCGAAGTTGAGTTTTACTCTGGATAAACTTTGCTCCTAAAATATCACTCTTTAGATGCAAAAGCACACCCCGCTAAACATCTTTAATTAACGACCGCGCGCGCCAATAGATTGGCGCGTGCATTTTTGCTTATAACTCGCCAGCCGCTATAGCTAGGGAGTTGTTCAAATCCTCTACGGATGCAGCAAGTCTTCTTGGTTCGATTGAAAAAAATTGTTTGATTTGGGTGAGGGGTTCGCCTGGGAGGGGCTCGGAAAGTGGGGGTGTTTTTGTTTTTTTGACCAAATTTGACGGACCCTGGACGCCAATCCAATGGGCCAAATTTTTGACTCAAACTTTTTTTGGAAACTAGATAATCTCCCGCGTCGACAGAACCCTTGCTTGATCTTCTAGCATGTCTGGAACCAAAGTTATGGGCCAAAAACCCCATTTACCCCCAAAATCAGAAAATGCATGAGTCCCCACTGGCAGCTACTGTAGCTCGCGATAATCCGCGATAACTCCCCGCTAGAATATGCTAGCGAGCTATACGAGCCCTCAAAAGACTCTTGAAGTCTTCTTGTTTGCACTGAAAACAAAAACATTTTAGATTTGGGGAAGGGGTTTTCGGTGGGTGGGGTTAGAAAAAGGGTAGGTTTGTTTTTTTTTGGTTGTTTGATTATGACGTCATCACCTCCACAAAGGGCCAAAACTTTGGTTGTATTCTAGGCTGGAATATGAAGCTTTAGATGCCTAGATCGACATCCTAGCGTTTCTGGTGCCCAAGTTAGGGCCAAAAGACCCCAAATCGTTGAGGACATGGCTGAGTAATTTCAGGGGATCTCCTAATTAAAACCCGGAAGTTTGGCCATAACTTTTGAAATGCTAGAAACTCCATCAAACCCTCTAAAGACTCGTATTGAAGCCTAGAATCCAAAAAAACTTCGAGTCACCAAATCTGATGGATGGTTCGACTCCCCGGAAGTGACGTCATTATCCAAATGTATAGAAATATGCATAAACAAACTCTGAATATGCAAACATTAACAAAAACCCGTGATCTCAAGCTGAAAATATTTTTTCCAATCTAGACTACTAGTCTTCACGAATCTTTAGAGGGTTTTAACAGCTCTCTAGCCTATTCTAACGGCGAGTTATGGCCGAATCCAAAAGGGGTGTTATTCCACCCTGGTTACCTTTTTCAGGGGTAGGATTTTTGACTACTTTTTGGTTTTTGTGGCATAATTTTTCATCCAGATATGCTAGAAAGCCAATCAAGGGCTCTAAAGACTCGTAAGATAGCCTAGTTTCGTACAAATATTTGGGCCAAAATGTGGACCCATTCGATGGGCGTCCAGGGCCGGGTAAAGTAGGTCATAAAAACGCGAAAACACCACCACTTGTGACGTCCCCCCAAGAGAACCCCAAACCCAAAACTGAATATTTTTTTTTACTAGGAACTACTAGACTTGCTGAATCCGTAGAGGGTTTGAACACCTCTCTAGCTGCAGCAGCTGGCGATTTATAACCAAAAACATACGCGCAAATCTATTGGCTTTTGCGGTCGTTAAAGGGTTGACTTTTGCGTGTAGCGATAAAGCAAACCACAATTCATTCGTAATAGTTGCCTCATTTTCGTTATCACATACTGGATCAGTAGCACCAATTTATAACTTCCAGTAAAGATTTTTCTGAAGCAAAGATACAGACGAGCACTGCATAATAATGTGTGTCATGATCTGTGGTAAAGTTTATAAGATTAGAATAACTTTCCCAGTATTTGCAGAAGCTTGAAAACTGCTCAAATGTTTGCTTGAACAGAACTTCATCTTTAACTGCTCATAACTAAATACATACTTAATGGTGACATTGCAAAGTAGACTTGAATCTGAACAAAATAAGGTTATGAATTTATTTTAAAGCTCCTAACAACAAAATAAACACATCGCTTTTCATGAAGCCTCTATTGTTCCAGAAATGAACTTTCTTTCATTTAAGGGAAGTTTCAAAGTGCAAGCCGAAAACCCCCTTACAAACGGAATCAAATCGCCTGGATTGGTGAAGTTGGCCCCAAAACATCCAGCCGAGCAGGGTGAAAAGTACGTGACTCCATCAGCACCACACACGGGAATGTAGAACTCTTCCTGACAGCTACAGTGCGCGTTGCAGCCCGCCGTCAAGTTGGTTCCCATCAAAGGTTGTGTGACTTGAGTGAAGGAGTTGTTTGGGAGCGGAACTTGAAAACTGTTGAAAAAGAAATCACTGTGACCAGAGAGTGTAGAATATAATTTTTATGAAAACAACTAGGGCAGCGAAATTCTGTAAGTTTTATATTAGCCAATCTGGCAGAGTTTTTCTGAAAAATATGCCAGGTGATCGAAATTATTGTTACCACTTCCAAAAGAAGGTAATCAGGGACGGATTTAGGGAACGCGGGGCCTTAGGCCATCTCATCTTTTGTGGTGCCGACATTTAGCTCTACGACTACCTTAGATCTTCAACAGAAATGAAAGTCTTTCCTGAGCGTGGTACTGCCTTTATGCTTAGACAAGCCATGGATATTTTTCCAGTCGTTGAATCCAGTTTGTTGATTCTACATGGCAGAAGGAAAGAAGCTTACAATCATAGCAAAAAATAACCCGGGCGACGCAAAATATATGACTCTTTTTGCCTCACTCGTTCACCATTGATAAATGTTCTAAAAAATTAGATTTGTTTTTGAGTATCTTGTTCTGCCATCATCCTAGGTCCTGTCCGAGGTTCTAAGACTAAGTGAGTCTGAATCTTGTTCAAGCTTCTTCTCTGCAATACCTACGTAATTCTGCGCTAATGTTTTTCCACTCGGCTGGATCCTCAGAAAATGGAACCAGCTCCCCAACCGCAAAAGAATTTCGTTCATGGTCCTCTATACAGTTATTCCCTCCAGATTAGCGTCGCACGGATAATCTTTGTTACTTGCAAGCTTCATACTATTAATATCTGCTCTCCCTCATATTTTTCCTTAGCATTAGCATCTTTACTGGAACAACACTCTCGCGACTCACATCAAGCATTGCCGCATCACTGTTCTCTACTACAAACGAATGATTGAGCTTATCACAAGCAAAAGTTCACTTATTTTTTATTTTGCAAATTCAGTTCATCTTTTATTTCCTGTTCTTCCTTTGTCATTATTGTCTTGCAACCACTTTCATACAGACGGCCTGAGTCTCTCTCGCGCCCAGTCATGTTCCTCAGTATCGTAACGGTCATCTCCAAGCGATGCCCGTTCCAAAGCAGAAGCTGCGCAAGCAAGCAAGAAGAGAGATCTCAAACATGACATCCCCAGTGGAGCAGAAGCCATTGCAATGCTCCTTTGACCGAGTTGGAAAGCGCGGTGACGTTCGCGTTCAGTTCCTAGTTCGAGGCGCAATCGGGCCAGTGAAGCGACAGCGTCAGCATCAAACCTTTCACACAGCGCCTTCTTACTTGATGGTTAGTCTTCCACTGACAAAAAGCTCGCAATACCGCCAGACGCTGTAGAACTGCGATGAAATACAGTATTGTCATTCTTATACTGCGTAACAATATTATCGTGTTGCTACTGTACTGATAAGTTTAGTGCAGACGTTTTAAATTTAACTTGCATCGAAGTAAATTGTGAAGTTATGCCTCTGCGCAGTTTCGCAAATTTTAAGTTAGTAATGAGTTGTCATGAGGAGTTGCACGGGCCCTAGGGCATGACCTATGCGTAAATTTGTCACTCGCTGGCAGTGGTACACCATGATAATTGCAAACGGGGAGCTGGACGTTAGCAGGTCCAAGTCAATTCGAAACAGACCGACATTGAGTTTCGCAGTGGTAACTTCAAGCGGACATGTGACGTGGTAATTACGCCACATACAGCGTTGAATTCGCAACAGCAATAGGAGAGTGGGTCTAGTCGAGTGGGGAAAACTGTATTGCTGTTGTGCCGAGGGTCGTTGGTTCAACTCTCTGTTTAGATAGCTCAAGGCGACACAGCATTGTGGCTGCAACAGTCATAATGGTGTTTGCTGAGCATCAAAACGCGAGATCACAGAAAAGATTCGTTTACACAAAGCCGGGTTTGCTACTCAAAACTCCGGTTGCAGTTGTATCTTCGCCAACTTTCATTCAAATTGTCACTTTATGGTGTTGTTTAAAAAATACTAGTAAGATGGTTGGAGGATCGCATTTTCTACGGGAAAGGGTTGTGCAGTTAGGCACGAAGGGCTGAAAATCCCTGAATACGAAGAAATTGTTCAAGACGTTTAATTTCAGCAATTGTTCTGCGACATACTTAGGTTCAGATGAAATAATCGGCACTCTGTACTCCAAAGTTTTAGGAAAAATAAAGATATCTACAAAAAAAATTAAATCTATGTGTGCATAATACTCGAAAAAAATATGAAGTAGTTTGCAGAAAAGCGAATTGTGATTGTTCCACATATAACTAGCTTTTTATTTGTAAAAACGCATGATTTCAACAGGTAAAATTTTCAGCTCTGTTCTGATCCAGTTGTTCTTCACCTCTTCCTTCACTACAATTGTGTTTCTACTTAGCAGGCTCTATCGACTGCATTCTGCAAACCATGGCGAAACAAAACCTGCTTTTATGTATTGGGCAATATTAAAAATTGCCAGCACAAAAGAAACGTAAACCTTGAAGTGAACAAAAGTTTACTACGGCGCATACCAACACATATTTTGTAATAGGCATTTTAATCTACTGTACCTAATGTATGAACAAAAATTGCGAAATAGCAATTTGGGTTAGAAAAAATGACATATTTTGAAGAATTGAAATTGCGATTTATCTGCATTTGTTCTAGGGCAGGGGTCTCAAACACGCGGCCTGCGGGCCACATGCGGCCCGCGATGCTTATCGGGAATTTTCAAATAATTAACATTTGTGTTATTTAGTTTATTAACCTGTGTTTAAAAGTGCTCGGCTAGCGAGTGAACAAGTTCCTTCTAACGAATGTAGGGACTGCTAGAAATGATTTCCCTACAACTCATTATACCATTCGCAGAAAATAAGATGTATAAGCTGTTTCTACTGCAGTGAGGTTGAGGTACCGCCATTGTTGCGTCAGCGTCATAATGTGTCCCTCGAGTAGTCATAATGCGATCTTCGGGTTACTTTATAAGTCCTCATTCGGCCCTCGGAGCAATTTCAGTTTGAGGTCCCTGTTCTACGCTAGTGGCTAAACTTCAATTCTGAAATGGTCTCGACAGTAGATCCAAGAGTGTAAATTAATCAATTGCCACAATTTTTCTGTAAGTTATTAATATATGAAATAAACAAACTAAGCTCAGAACATGTGTCCAAAACATATCTCATTTTCTATTTTTAACTTGTATTTACACAAGAATTATAATGGCAGGTGCTACTGGGCTATATGTAAATCTTTGGCTCACCGCACAAAGTATACAGGCTATAATGTGCCCCAGGCCCGTAGCTACGGGGGGTCGTTCGGAGGCAATTCCCTTCTAAATTTTTTGTGCCCCTTCTCAAATTTCATTGTTATTACGGTCACTTCGAGAGTTGTGATTGCTCTAGGCTTCTTCGCCGATTGGTGTAATCAAGCGTGTCTCACGACTCAGTGATTAAAAGTAGTTCAGTCACTTTCGTAAAGAGGGCACGAAGTTGATTTATTGTAAAGGCACAAGGCCGATTTACGTTTTTTTCCTGTGTAAAGGCATATGGCCGATTTACTGTTTTTCCGGTGAAAACCTATTGCAAAGGCACAAGGCCTGTTTGTACGGCTAAAGTCACTGGCGCTGTGACTTTAGAAAAATCACGACTGCTTCGCTGAGTGAATGATTTGCGTCACTGATGGTTTGTGATCAATGTGATATTAAACGAGTGGGAATGATAGTAGGCGAGCGGTTGTGCATTTTTCATTATCATTGAGGAGTTGACGTAACAGAAGGACTACCAGAATTCTATTTAAAAATACAATAAAAAATATTTCCCGCTAAAAACGTATTTATCATTAAAAACTGACTACGGGCCTGATGTGCCCTCCAGTGCACTAAGGTATTTTTCGAAAGTGACACAGTTATGCCTGACAAGGAAGTCTTTCCGAGTAACAAATTACCTGTACTCCTGGTTGATGCCAGCTACTTTGCTGTTGCAGTGCAGAAAGGTGATCGGGGACAACCCAATAACAATAATCAAGCACATTATGTTGAACTTCAGAATGGACGACGTGTTCCATTTCATTCTATTTATCAGCACTCCGGCAAGAATGTGACCAACAGCCCCAGCAGGAGCCAACACTGCGCCTGTCATCAATAAAAAGAAACGAACAGCATTGATTTCTGTTTTTTACTTTTAGGGTGCAGAGGACGCAGCCAGACAAGTAAAAATTGAAAAAATGGAGAAGAACAGTTAGACTTTTCAGCTGCTAGGCCCCAGGCACTATAATAAATTTTTATTCAACGAACAAAAATTTTCTTGCCACCTACAACAGTAGGGAATTATATACCGTGATGCCAGCAGGATACCTCGATGCTTTCTTGAAATTAAATCGAAAACCGTCTCAGATACTTCATCGTTCTTACATAATTACTTCGGATATAACAAAAATTTGTTTTAGCAAAACTGATCATGCTGCTTGAGCAAGCAAGGTTGTGCGGTGAACTATACAAAATAACCATTTACTGACATTTTATTTCCAACTTACCAGTTAATTCTGCCGCTCTTCCTGTGGCAAGGAGGAATTCGTTCTCAAGAAACTTGGCCATGAAAGCGGACACGCCGTTCACGACAATACTTTGGCAGCAAGCTGATGCAGTTATGCAAACAAAAACTGGGTTACGGATAATAATCCAGAACGCTTTCGGGAAATCTCGCACGGAGCCACCAAAACCAGGCGCCTCAGCCATCATCACACCTCCGTCACTGTGGGTCTCTGAAATTCGGGCTGCACGAACTTTGTTTGTTCCTGAGGTTTCAGAAAATACAGAAGCAAATGAAACAGTTTTTTTCACCGTGCATCGGTAATTAAAACTGCAAAACTTCTTTAAAATGTTTTTGTTTGACAATATAAGAAAATATGTCTTGCGATAAGGGTGGTAGTCAAGTTCTGTTGAACTAAATAAAAAATAGAGATAAATTGAAAGCACATTATTCGAATGTTACGAAAAGCTAAGCACCCAAAATTTAACATGAAAGTTTTGAAAAACACAACCGTAGCCTAAAGTTAAAGACTGCAGAACTAGATAAGAGAGTGATGCTCGATGCAAGCGCCTACTCTATTTTGCTTTACTCGAAAGAAAAGGTCAAATCCCTCAAACAATGTGAATATTGGAAGACCACGGCCCACTATCACAAGTAGGCCATGGGTAAACTTTCACTTACCCGTGTCAGTAAACGGTGGATTAGTAGCAATTAGTTGTTTAGAAAGATTGCTCAAGTATAAGAAAGGTTGCGTGCACCTGGTAGTTGTTTTGGAAAACCGAATATTGGAACAGCCGTAGTACAAGCGATTGCCATTGCTATCAGAGTCCCCACCCACCAAGCTCCGATCCAGCGCGCATCGACGAATGTCATCCCAGGCCTACAAACGACAAAAGCAACTGAAACAATAATAACTACGGAATGCTTATGACATATTTTGCGATACACTTACAAGAATGCTACTCCGTTATGTATCACGTTTTGCAACATTAAGCGTTAAGAAACCATACTAACGCTTTTACACAAAAGTGAGCGAAACGGCAGCTTGCTGGAATTCTCAAAGGCAGTATTGGCATAGCAAACTTTGGCTTTGAATCATACCAAGAACCACGCCTTCCGGATGATATTTACCTGCATTTTGTGCTTTATTTTCTCGACAGTGATTTTGCATTGGGACAACCGTTGTACGTGTGTAGTCTGAGAATGGTCACAATACGCATTCCATGTATGTGTGGGGGGAGGACAGAAACTTTAGGTGAGAGGATAATCATTACGATAAATTCTAAAGTGAGTCGGGGCAAGAGTTATAATCACTGAGTTTCTAATCATCAGTAGACCACACTTTTCACCCCCTAGAGAAGGGGTGTCCCTGGTCCAACTCAAACACACTTAGGTGCAATTTTTATTTTGCAACTGATACTCGTGCCCAAGTTCGGTAAACTACGTTAAACCAACTCATTCTGGTATGTAACGGTCGCTTTTTTGAGTGTCACACTCCATCCACCTTCAGACGGATCTCGCGTCCGCGGCCGACCGATACCCGCGCAGGTTCGATCCAGTGCGGCATTTCTCGCCAAACCACTCGGCGCCTTCATCGCTTTTTGGAGAAGCGAACTCAGAATGCAGGGTCCGTGATGTTTCGGCAGCATAAGCAATAGGAGATTCCCCGCCTTACTGCATGTGCTGCACTGCGCCTTCTACAACTAGGTGACTTCCTATTGGCGCTGTGTGACGCAGCGTCACATCTGTTAAAACAATGATTTCACATAGAACAGTGGTTCTTTGACCTTACAAGCACACCAAACCCTTACGTAGTTTTCTAAACTTTTGTCAAACCCCATTTTTTCCCAATACAACACAAAGTAAAATGGGTTACATGATTCAAACGACCTTCGTCGAACCCCTAAAACGGTTCCGTCGAACCCTAGGGGTTCGATCGAACCCAGTTTAAAAACCACTGACACAGAACTAAAAGATTCGCTTTGAGAGCCGGTCTACGATATATTCGTACTTCGATTTCGGCCTAAAAAACAGCAGTTTTCGGTTGCCTTACCAACGCCCTAGCTCCTCCACCGATTGCACTAGAGAGCTGTTCAAGGGCCCAAACGGATCGGCCAGTCTAGCAGATTGCATTCGAAAAAAAATTTTTGGTTGGGGAGTGCGGATTTTTTGTGACTGACGTCATAAGTGAAGTAGTTTTAGGGCCATTTTGGGTCATGTTGCCTGGCCTAGGGCCAACCGCTAGGCCAAAGTGTTTCGCTGAAGTTTTCATTGGAAATTAGGCTCGAGTCCGAGTCGTTTGAGCCTTTGATCGACTTTCTAGCGTTTCTGGTTCAAAAGTTATGATCTAAAATAAACAAATTAATTAATTATCTAATTAGTCACGTATTTTTACTAACTTGCATCACAACGTTTGAACCCGAAACCCCAGCAGGTCATCCAAAGTATCAAAAGACTCGGATTGTAGCCTAGTTGCCAGTAAAAACTTCAGCGAAATACTACCACCTAACGGTTGGCGCCCAGGGCCAGGCAAAGTGGGCCAAGGGGGCCTAAAAGTCCTCCACTTATGACGTCACTCACAAAACACCCGCACCCCCCAGGCAAAAAATGTTTTTTCGAGTGCAGACTAGAAGACTTGCCTCGTCTTTTGAGACTTTTACCAGGTCTGTAGAGCATACCGGACCGGAGAAATTCCCGCGCAAAGCCACGTGCGTTTAGGCGTTTTTTTTGCGATAATCCCCGAATCCTAGCGGACGCCAAAGATCACATAAATATTTTTATCTCGTCGTGCAAATTATTCAAAACTGATCGAAATTGCTTCTTTGCAAAGGTTTGTTTTGAACCAAATTCGAAAAATTGGTCTTCAACGGCGTAGTGGCGATAAACATCACTGGATCTATGTGTCGATCGGTGAGTTGGTTGCGCACTTCAGATTTGTTCAATTTCATGTCAGAACAACGTTGTTCACAGCTGTATGTGCTTCCTAATGAGTAATCCAGAAACGAGCATTCTTTAACAAAACTGGATAGGTTTCTTCCTCCAACCGTGAGTACAAATGAAGTATTGATCTTTCCTGGTATTCGTGTTTCATTATTTCATTTGGCTTCAAATCTTCAGTTGAAGCTGAAGCTCCGCATCTTTAATTCCTTCTGCTTTCGCAATGAATGGTCGTTGAAATATTGAAAGCTGTTCTTCTCGGTTATTCAGATCTTGGAAGAGTTTCGCAAAATTTTCGCACATCTTCGCAAATTTTAGCATATTTCCCAAATTCTGGAGGAAAAGCAACCTTTGTTTTTGCTACAAATGAGGACATCTACTTAATTCGCATCATGTGTCCAGCTGACATTTGCAATTGAAATTGATTCAATGCTTTGAAAAGCTTTCACATCATTGAGCAACTCAGAAAGCAAATACTCACGACCTTGCAGCTTGATGCACAAGCTGTTCAAGTGCTGTGATATATCAATTAAAAAGGAAAGGTATAACAACCACGCATGAACTGATGAGGCGAGCTTCAAAACACCTTTACCCTTTCACGTTAATAACGTAGGTGAAGTGGAACTGCCCCGTGGTTCCACTTGCAGTTGAGAATCGTACCGTCATGATTCTCAGGGAGCATCTTGAGCCAAATTGAAGCAACGCTTTACCGACTTGACTAAAGAAGCGCTTCCCTGGTCTTATCAGACTTAGGTGCTTTCTATTGTTTCCGGCGTTCGTCCTTAGGCACTTTCTCTCGCATGCTTGCGCGACGGCATCTCGCATCTCTTTCTAGGGTGCTTTCTCGCCGGGGAAGTACCCTTGGACTCAGCCGATTGTTCTTGCATGTAATGGCCTAGCGCCATTACATAGGGTTCCTCTCTCTCCAGAATCTTTCTATTTCTTCTCGAGCGAAAAAACGTTCCAACACCTTCCCTCGACTCAAGAGCGAAAAAACGTTCCAAAACCTTCCCTCAACTCAAACATCAAACCGCAAAGCGGTAAACTGTAACTAATCCTAAGAGTTAAAACTAAATCTAACCATTGTTTTAGAACAAACGCAGGTTTGGTTTTGCAGGACCAACGTCTTTGCAAACATCTTCGGTCGGCCAGAAATTTTCGTTGGTGGCAATACCATGAAATTAATGCCAGCTTACCAACGTCAAGCCGGCTATGCCTGTAAAACAGCTGTTAAAATCGTTGTCAATCAGATCTAGTTTGGCCTAAACTAAATATTTTACTTGGCTTGATTGAGAGTTGTCCAAAAACTTTGCAAGTGGTTCTGTTGCAGCATTTCAGTCTCGAGCTTACCCAATCAGTGCAACGTAAAAACATGGTCCATAAATAGAATTTAACATTGACATGGTTTAACTAAGAATGCACGTACGTTTCCAACAAACTTCCATGTTTTTGAAATGAAACTGCAAAATCGTCACGCTTTTCTGTCGGACATTGCGTTCTAAGCTTGGAAAATGAAAAAATAAACAAATAAACAATTTCCAGGTTGACAGCAGGAACAAGAAAGGTTAGTTTTTCATGCACGTACTTACTTCACACCCCTGTCAAAATCTACAAACTGATCAAGAAAAAGTCTTCCTCCTGCAACAAATCCTATTATAGGTCCTATGAGTGCTCCGGCGTTGCAAATACCTGCAAAGATATATGTAGTTAAACTACAAACGAGCTCTAACCTTGTGGCAAGCTTCTGAGGAATCTGCTTGCTTGTTTCTGCTTTCATACTTTGCGATTATTCGAACATGCACGTATCTATGTTTCAATAATTGTAAGCCACCAGAATGACGCAAGTGAATCCATCACAACTTTTTTCACATGGAAACTAGTTTCGTGTATTTAAACACACCTTCATTCCTGCAAACGCCATAAGACAAACCTTACTGACGAAATGTTGACAATTACCCTCTTTACACTGCACTGTTGTCGTGTTCACGTTGGATTGGGAATCCAATAAATCACTCAAGCACGACCGTGAGTGTCTCACCGAGCTGTTTGAGCGCGCATGTTTTCAACTACATGCGATTCAGCGAATCCAACAAGCAGAGGTAGGTTGGGAATCCGATATTAAGGGATTCGAGCGGAAAAGAGGTTGGGTGATTTGCATTAAGTCTTGTGTAACCTTTTCTGCACTTGTTTGATGCTAAAACCACTACCGTGGAACACACTAGCCTTTTAAAGCTAATATGCAGCAAAAATGACGGATTAATTTATTTAATAGTTTTGTCTGTAGGCTAACTACACCTAGTTAGGGAAACAATCAGCAAAACTGAATAGGTTGAGCAAACTGGAAAATTATTCGGTAGGTTACAAGACAACAGACATTGGGCTGAAGGACTATTACCCAATACTGATTTAATAGGTTTTCATTATACCGTGGTATAGTAGAGTGATTCAACCTCTGTGCAAAGTATGTAGCCTAATATTGGAAGTGGATGACTTCAGCATAGGGTAGCTAAACTTTGAGATCTTTTTACCCCAGTTATGTGGCTGTGAGTTCCTCAGTTCATGATGGAACACATGGAGTAGCATAAAATGTGGCATAAAAGTTTGCGGAATAGGTTACAGTTGCAATTTGGTGAATTGCAGTAGCCTACCTACTCAGGCTACTGTTCGTAGATTTCTCTTACAAAGTGCTGTGAATCCTCATATTTGACACTCGTTTTTATTTTATTGCAGAGAACAGACTGGTTAATGATCGTGACTGAAATCAACAAAGTGGCTTTGCAAGGCAAAAACTAACTCCCGTTACCTGCCCTGTAGAAGCTGTTCAAATTCTATTAAAGTCACTTGAAGAGTGCAATTACGATACGACGCGGTTTCCATGACCTCATCGCCCAGCAGTTCTCCACGATTTTCTCTGCTGGCTGTTATTTTTCGGACTACACTAAATAAAATCACATCTCGGCGATTCCAACACCTACAAAAAGCACCTTTGTGTAGTGGAATCAGGCTTCACCTTTTCATTTTCACCTATTCCCCAGCTTTCGCAATACCATAGGTCAAACCCACGAAGCAAATCTTTGAGTCCTTGCAGTGTAAAAACGCCCCAATATCGAATTCGCAAGTGCGTTCACGAAGGTAAGCCAAGGGCGACGAATCGCTCACGCGTCAATCCGATAACAAGTGCAGTGTAAAGTGGGCAACTGAAACTTTTTATCCTTGTTTTCAGTGTCAACATTTCGCTAGTAAGGTTTGTCTTTGCCTTATTTGCACAAAGCTTGTGTCCAATTAAGTATTCAGGATCTGCTGAATCACTGTATTTTTCCTTGGTGGACTCACTCCTTATTTGTTGTTTTTCTTGCTTTCCGTCTTTCTTTTTGTTCGTGTGCGTCTGTCGCGTTTTCTTCCGTTTGTTTAGGCCTCTCGTGTGCTTTTTCTCCGAAACTTCCATTTTGGATTGTCGGTTAGATAACGCAAGGGTTTTTCGGTCTCCCAATTGCAAACTTGGGAATGCCCTCAGCTCTTTACAGACAGCGTTTGTTTTCACTGTCTCGCACACGAGTGTTTTGCAGTAAAAAATAAAATACACTGTAAGGACATACATGAACCAAGTTAAGGGGGACATCGTGTAAAAAATAGTCGCCTCTCAAAATTTCTCATTTTGCGTTGATTTTATTGTTAATTTTGTAAAAACATGAAATAACTAGACAAAGTAGTAACTTTCTTCACACAAAATTTCGACAATATCAAATATTTTCTTTTTGAACATCACCATTTTTCCTAGCCATAATGTTTTTTCTATTTCGAGAGTTTTTTCGCCGGTGACAGGTTAATACGTCTAAGCTGTTGCAAGCGGCACACAGGAGCCATTACGTCGACAAACACTGTCTTGACACTGTCCTCTTGATTCTAAACGAGATCAACGAAGACTTGTCACATATTTTTTCTTTGGGCGTAATATAACCAGCAACTGTCTTAGCACTTAACGTAGCCAGTAACTGTCTTATACAGTGGTCTGTTTTCTGTAATAATCGCTCCTCGCTTTCGCGCGCGTGTACTGATGCACTCCTGTGGACTTGTGGAACCGATTGGCATCCCCGCATTTCAATGATATGTTTCAGGGCATCTGACTAGAAAACCGTATGGTTGTTTCAGATGTCCTGGGAACAAATTAAACGCTGTTCTAATGTGGTTTGTTTTCTGTGGCATGATTTGTATGTTCCCAAATAAACTGATACTGATATACGTTGTACTGCGTTCACGTTTTTTTCTTTTTTGCATTCGAAGTATCCGCAATAGGGTGTATAGGCCTACTACGAAAATTAAATGTCCACAGACAGCCGTTGCAAAACAGATGTTTGCATGACACCAACGGGATAGCGTTTTTGTTTATTATTCATTACAGCTAGACACGAATGGCACGAAACTTATCACCTTTTTCAATGGTATAACTAAACAATAGCCCAAAAATAAGAGTTTATAAGGTTATGTTAATTTGAGACGCACTCCTACTAACGTGCACAAAACTTGTGAAGTTACAGGGAAGATGAAAGTAGGAACTACAGTTAAATTCCAATTTCAAAAGTTAATCAAATGGTGCTTGATACAACATTTTAGGCATGTAAAATAATTTTTTCGTAACTCTATCTTACAACCGTTTCAACCACTGTTTTTTGTAATGACAATTACCGGTATGCTACCAAAGCTGTTTTGAAATTGGATTTCGAAAATTTTTTCTTTTCTAAATTTACTCAACACGATGAAATGCTAAATAAAATACTCACCCAGATAAACTGGTGCAGCATGTTTTGACACACTGTCTTCAAGGTAAGAGAATCCGACTGTAAAGAATGGTGTCACGCCACACCCCATCAAGATACTACCAGTCAACAGTAAACCCAAGTAACGAGTGAGGTCTTCAGATTGCAAGCAAGGTAATGCTGTGGCCCCAGGTACAGGACAAGTAACTGTTTAAGCAAAAATAAAAAGGCAGATTCTATGAATGCCAGGCTGAGTGAGCTTGTTTCTTTTCAGGTATCACTACTCAATCAATGTTTGCAAAACACTGCAATAAGTTTTCTGTTTTTATGCATGTACATTTACAAGTAAACCATCACTTTTAGGTGTCTTAAACTTTGTCCTAACATATTGCACGTACTCAAATTACTCGCTACCAGCAAACGCCCGCAGCCACGGGGCAGCATTCGCAGGCAGTGCCCTCCCAACATATTTGTGCCCCCAAAGTTTGTTGTGCCCAGAAAAATTTATTTTAAACATCTAATGAAGACATGAATCATTCCCCTAAAGATATACTTTGGCCCCCTAAACTTTAAAACCTGGCTACGGGCCTGTACCAGCAGCAACACGCGACTGAACGTGACTATTTGCCATTACGTCAAGTTTGAAGCTCGCCCTTGTTACTACGAATGGCACTGATTCTTGTTCTGGTAAGCTGTAACATGGTTTACAAGTTTTTTGTTGAGCGTTCATCTTATGCTAATATTTTCAGTGTTTTGATCTAAAAATTTTCTGAGCAATATTGGACGTCATTTTGGGAATGCGTTTGATGTAGGTTTAAACTTAAGTTTGTTTTGTTGACAGTAGTGCAGTTTCATCAAGTTATCTCTGATTGCTTTCAAAACCCACAAGCATCCCAAACATCTAAACAGCCATCTAGTCGGTATTTCTGTTTTATTGGAAAGTTCGCGCAATTCATCCTTTTGGCTGCTTTCGAGAATTGGGTTCATTTACCAGAAAGAGCGTTGGTATAACTGGTGCTGTTGGTGTTGACATTCACACACACAAAATAGCCTGTTTTACCTTTAAACTCCTCACCTTGCAGTCCAGTCGCTCCAAAGCTATAGTTTTCAGTTACAAAGTGGGGTAGAGAATAAAGAAGACAACCGAGTCCGAACACGGTCGCGCCGACCGCAACCATCTTCGGCCGACTGGCATTCATGCCGTAGTAAGATATGAAGAGCGTCATCACAAAAAAGCCGATGTCGTAGCCAACCACAATCAAGCTTGACTGTGTGCTTGTTAACCCAAAACGCTTCTCCAGCGGCGTAACATTCAAGTTTAGTAACCCACCAGAAACCATAGCTGTAAAAAACGAAAAAAGTTGACTTCATTAAGCATGTTTTTTTCAGCTCGAGTCTTATAGAAAATGATAACGGATACCAGCTATGTTAAGTGCTCAAGCTGTCCGGTTGAACTGTCGGCATGATTTCGCTTTTATTTAACAGTTTGGTATGATTAGAAGACGCTAAAAAGTTTTCTCAGAGAAATTTGCTCGCACACACCATTCTTGTACGATTTGCAGGTTGTTTTTAAGTGAGTCGAGTAGCATATTTTACACTTTTCCGCATTTACTTTATTGTTGTAGCAAACAAATGCAGAGCACTTTTTTATCTTGTTGATTTATCACACATTTTTCATTTAGAATAAGTAAAAGAATCATACTGGTATTTCGGATTGCGCAATTGATGAATTTGTTGATAAACAAAAATTACTTTTTAAGCTTCTTTTGAGGAAGATCAATTTCATAAATTTTACGGTTCCTCTAAGTGGCGGAGTATTAAGGTTTTTGTCACAGAAAGTTATTTTTACCTAAATGCTTGGGCTGTTTTCACAGCTGGGATAACCGGTTATATCTTAACACGTATTTGATCCATGTTTCGTGGAGTGCTTTTCCGAAATATAAAGAAGCTTTAAAGAGTAACGAGTATAGTTTGTGCTGAAATAATCGCAAATGGCAAGCACAGATGTGAAAACTACTGGTTCCTCACGCAGTTTGACAAAGTGCAACTGCCAATCTTGGAAATTAAAACTAATATTAAAGCAGAAACGGTGATAAATCATGCGCTGAACAATATGATAGACAGCTTTGCAAAGCACCTAAAACAGCAACAGTTAACCTTGTTTGCAGTGAGCTAGATCTGCTTTTACCCAAATCAACACTTAAAAAATTTACTTAACATGATAATGAATGGCCCTTCAAGAAATTTTACACACATCGTGTAAGTTATTGGTCGTTGTTTCACTTGCGTTTTACCACGAATGAGTCAAGCAACTTTCAAACCGATAAAAAATTCTACGTTCCCTCCAATCACTTACTCCCCTAGGAATATCCCCGGGGATTAATTAATTAATTATCTTTTTTGATCATGTCTTGCTAACCACTAGATTGCCACTAAAAGACTCCAAATACGCGGATTTTCGCCTAGTGTGTGTAAAAGAAAAAGCGGGTAAATTGCAACTTGAACGTTTTTCTCAAACCCTGATTACGCCATCGAAATATCCCGTGACCTCCCCTATCGTGACGTCACAACAAAAAATTTTAAACCCAAAAGTATCCGGTCTTTTAAAAATCGAAACTAGGAGACTTTCAGCTTCTTTACAGGGTTTGAACAGCTCTCTAGCTCTATCGGTCGGCAAGCTATAACTGGACAAAGTCCGAGCCAATATAGTGGCTTTGCGGTCCGTAAAGAGTTATCGGCCATACAGTCATAGCAGGCATTGTGACGAACAGCAGCAGCTAGTAACCACTACTAACGTTTGACTGTATCACAGGCTTCATCGGAATGAGTTTTTAGACACCCGGGTTGCAGAGAGCGAAACGCGGCAATCTTGGCATCCGAAATTTTGCCATTCTCATATATATGGGAATGAATTTCGATTTGTCTTGAGTGTGAACTCACATTGAACTTGATTCGATTAAATGCAATTCTCGTTCCAAGTTTCGTTTAAATTCTAGTTTTCGCGAATTCGGTAATTCTCGTTGTAATCCATTTCTGAAAACTTCTTCTTCTACTTCTTCTTCTTTTGAACCAGTTCTTCAAACCACTGCTTGACCGCACTAGATCTCTGGGCAGGTGTTGAGCAGCCATTCGAATGTCTCATCGTCCAGAACCGTCAGGCCATGCTGTCCATGAGGAGGTCGATAGATTGGACATTAGGGAACGACAGGGTCGACGGTTTGTTCTTCTGCGCCACACTCATAGGCCGCAGAGGAGGTCATACCCCATTTGTACAAGCAGGAGCGGAAACGTCCGACACCGGTGCGGAGGCGGTTAAGCCGGGCCCAGGCTCTTCTTTGGAGGGTCATTCCGTATCGGGGATAAAAGTCTTGTAGGGTTGTCCGCCTATTCCGCATTCCGTTGGTGATCCTCCCAGTGCGCCACACATATGTTGTTGTTGTCAGACAAACTGACGAGTTGTGTGCGCGGGTACAAATGCGTGTCTCGATTTGGGGCACCGTGCATTTGCAGTCGGTAGACAGTGAGCGCTGAGTGGACCAGGTGTCTGGGCTCCATGGCATGGTGTGCTAGAGACACTGTGGTTCCACTGCGACGAAGCTCAGCAGGTGGGATGCCTGCAGGGATTGGAAGGTTGTCCGCTGGTGTAGGACGCAGACATCCAATCCGCAAGGCGTTGTTAATGACAAGATCAATAAGGCGGGTGTGAGCACTGTGGCACCAGAGAGGAGCGCAGTGCTCTGCGGTTGAATGGACCAGGGCTAGGGCAGCTATTTGCAACGTTTTTGCTCCAACACCCCAACCGGAGCCAGCAAGCCTCCTCAAAACAGCGCGGCGCCTGATGTCAGCTTCTTGCGATGTGACTCAAGGTGTCGGCGATACGTGAGCGAACTGTCCAACGTTACTCCGAGGTATTTGGCTTCGGGACAGAAGGGCAGGATTTCGTTGTTGTAGTTGACGTTAACCCACGTATAGCTCCTTGTTGTTTAAGATGGAAGGCTGCCGACACCGCTTTTGTAGTGCTGAGCTTTATCTTCCAGGTCTCGACGTATTCGCCTACGGTTGCCATGTCCTTGCTCAGCACCCCTTCCACTGCCTGCCAGTCTCCACCAGCATGCATGATGGCTAGGTCGTCAGCATATGCATACTTTCTGGAGACGGTAGTTGGCAGGTCAGAGATGTAGATGTTGAAGAGAAGTGGTGCCAGGACAGATCCCTTTGGGGCGTCGTTCTTGAGGCGTCGTAACCTGCTCCGTTTGTCATTTCCGGTGGTAAGGGTGAAGCTGCGATTACCAACCATCTCCATGATCATGCGGACCATGTGTCTATCAGGTAGCTATCGCAACAGCTTGTAGGTGAGGCCACGATCCCATATAGTGTCGTAGGCTGCTGTAAGATCGACAAACACAGCCTCGGCCTTCTTCTTAGCCGAAAAGCTGTCGTCGATGCCCTGTGTCAGCAGGGTGACCTACGGTCGACCTCCCGTGTCGAAAGTCTGCCTGCTCCCATGGGATCAATGGGTCGATGATTGGTTCGACACTAGCTTAGATGAGTCACTCGAGGATTTTGAAGGTGACACACAGCAGAGATACAGGGCTGTAGTTCTTTGGGTCCCCCAGTGGATTTTCCCGCTTAGGGATCGCAACTATTCGTGCTCTTCTCCAGGTCTTTGGAATTTTGAGTAGTCTCATGCAGGAAGTGAGCAAATCGCAAAACCAAGTTTTGAGAATCGGCCCGGCGTGGAGTATAAACTCCGGGAAGATGGAATCCAGACCCGGAGACTTTCCTGGCTTCAACCGCCTGAGGGCGGAAACAAGATCCTCTTCAACACCTGAGGGCACAGTATCTCTAAAGTGTCGGAGATACTATGTCCTTCAGGTGTTGGGACCTTCCATAAGTCGGACAGCTGCTTGTTGGTGATCCTGGTGGACTCGCGATCCCCGGTCCTGTGTACCCTGTTCTTCACTAGTTGCGAGGCGATGGAGTTTGCCGAGACGGGGCACAGGCAAGAGGAGTATCCAGACCTACCAGTGAGTTTATTGATGGTGCTACACGCCTTGCGGCTAGAGTGCGAGAAGGATGTAATTTCAATTCTAACCTAATTTGGAAAAGCTGAAATAATTCTAGTTGTCCAAGTCTGCTCAGGAGGTTTCTATATACATCACGGTTTTCAGCGACCTACAAACGTTCTGCTGGCTCAACACCAAAACGGTACCAAGCTAGGTCGGAGATATAATCAGTCTATTGATCCTTGATTGACCTCTGGGTCGCTTTCCCATGGGTTTAGCCAGCAGAACTTGCCTACACAATGTTTCTTGGGCGATTTGGCACGTGGCCCAACCTGGGATGTCTCGTTTTGTGGGAGACTTGGCTCAGCATTTATGATTTTGCGAATTTCACAGCTGCGCACTTTGTCGCGAAGTCTCGAACTGTGAATTCTTCGCAAATATCCCATCTCTGACGCTTGTGTTTGAGACAGCGCTATTTCAGTCATTATCCAAGATTCATGACCATAGGTGAAGATTGGGACAAAGACCGATTAATACCGACGGCTTTGCGGTGTTTGAAAGCTCAAGTTTTGTGACCACGGAACGGAGAAGATCACGCATTACTGTATTTGCTCTACCAATCCGGATATCAGTCTTGTTCTGCTTCCGTCACTCGCGAATACCACTTCAAGGTACTTCAACTTCTCAACTTGCTACGGAGTACTGCCGCTTACTTGCGGCGTACACTGAACTGGGTTTCTAGAGAGACATGATGCCTCGGTCAATTTGTTCCCATTTTCAATCAAGTTTGATCGCACTTAGCTGCAAGCAGAACACATTCGTGTGGAAGGCTCTGTTGAGAGCAAGCTGCACCAAATCGTCCGCAAAAAGCAAACGGTTGATCCTTCGGTAGGCGGACTACAGCCACCTGGACAACTGTCACCTAGGACAACTTCCACCTAGGACAGTTACCACCCAGGACAACTGACACCCGGACAACTGGCGCGTAGGACAATTGCCACCCAGGACAACAGCCACACTGACAACTGCCATCTAGGACAACTACCACCTAGGACAACTGTTACCTCGGACCAGGGGTGTATTGCTAAAAAAGAGGTGTGGGAACGCCGTTCCCACTCCAAATAAAAAGGAAGACTGCACCAAATAGTTCGAATAGAGTGAGCATTCGCCTACAAGAATTTCCACACTCGATCTTCCTTTTTCACTGTAGACTTTTGACTAGCAGTGTGAATCTGCGTGTCGCTAGCACATCTGTGAGATCGCAGCCATGTTTCAATGCAATCGTTTGGATCCCACATTTTCAAGTAGCGTTACTAGTGCAAAAAGGTGTGGGAACGCATTCCCACACGAAAAAAGTGGGGAACGCCGTTCACACGCGTTCCCACTCCACTACACCCCTGCCTAGGACAACTGTCACCCGGACAACTGCCACCTAGGACAACTGCCATCGCAAGGGTGTCGTGGTGCAGGAACACACTCCCACACTTTTTCATGTTTTCGTTTGTAGTGCAATGGAAGCGAATACATCATTGAAACCTGATTCAAAAATGAGTTTGAAGTACAGTTGAAAATCACTATTTTTATGTACGTTATCACACTTGGCAAAATGGCAACAAACGCAAACAACTCAATATGTCTTAAGTGGCAATTTCCCTGGTGGCGATCGTCCTGGGTGGCAGTTGTCTTTGGTGGCAGTTCTCCTAGGTGGCAATTGTCCTAGGTAGCAGTTGTCCGGGTGGCAATTGTCCGGTGGCAGTTCCCGGCGGAATGGGACAATTTGGCGATGAACGTTTCGACGATGGACTTTAGATCAATGTTGTTGCTTTCAAATTTTTGAACTTACCCACAGTGTCAACCCTGCTCAATTGCTCTAAGACAGTGGTTCTTAACCTGGGGTAAGTCTACCCCTGGGGTAATTTCATCTTCCAAGGAGATAAATTTACTGAACCATAAATTGCAGCAAATGTAAATTTTGATAAATCATTCTAAACTGTAAGAGTTTGTTAGTTTCGTATTTTTAATAAATGAGCACCACTGAGTGTATTGGGGGTAAATCTGGTAATCTTGTTTGATAAAAGGGTAAGATATGTAGAAAAGGTTAAGAATCACTGCTCTAGGAAAACTTTCACTGCTGGAATTCATGGCAAAGGTGATCAAGAAAACTTGTCAGACGTCCATAGAAAAAGATTACTTGGCATTTTATTGTAAGTATGTGAGTTGGATTTTGCCTTTGAGCAACCTGTGCCATCCCGCTCCTCCAAACGCGAGTTCGCGTTCGCCTGGAGGTAATCTCTGGCACCCGCTCTTAGACCAGGAGTTCGCACGCCGGGAGGCAACTATTGGTATGGGATTGGAAGTACGAACATATTCGTACACCGATAGGCAACCGATAGAAAGTACGAATATAGGCCTACTCTCAAATTAGCTGTGAAATGCAAGCAGAATAACTACGCGAAAGCTCAAGCAATACTTGCTGACCAGGCTTGAGTTTTGTGTAAACTCACCAACGCCTCATGCCAGCAAAAATAAACGTCACAAGCGATATTTCCTTACACACGTGGTCACGGTTGCACTAAACGTTTCCAAACTTCTTGCGGAAGGGAAAACACACTGGCCACTGGCCCACAGGATGACAACAAAAACACTTATCAAGCAACCATCCTTTGTAGTTTAACCATTGAAGTATTTCAATAACACACTTTTTTTCATATAAAACATTTGCGACCACCATCGCCAAAATGTCCCATCGCCTAATTGGGTCGCCGAATTGTCCGAGACCAGTTTCATGGGTGGCAGTTGTCCAGGTGGCTGTAGTTCTTGAACCGATCCTTCTGATTCCAAAAGTGACACCATCGTCGACTCGGCTGTGACTGTGTATCAAATTTATATAGAATATAAAGAGGAGACGACAGTATTGCCTGAATCTAACGCACACGGCATATGGTTGTGATTTAACGCTTCTGACACGGACACATATTTCTGTGCAAAGATACTGTAGAATGACAGCAGATATCTGCCAGCATCGCACTCCCGCAAAGTTCCCCAAAGCTTTTCACAAGGAACACGGTCATATGCTTTCTCCAGGTCGACAAATCATGTGTAGACGTCGTCTTTGGCATACTCCAGAGTTTTGAAAATTTGCTGTAGAGTGAAGGTTTGGTCTGTAGTGCTACGGCGACGATGAAAACTATTCTGGGTATCTTCCAGCACTGGTTCAAATATTTTGATGTATCTTGTCATAAAGCACGATACATACGTTTTCCATGGAAATTATGGAGAGTGATGGCCCGGCAGTTACTGGTAACGTATTTCCTCCTGTCTCCATTTTTGTGTATTAGGATGTTCCTTTGGCACCTCCTAGAACGCTAGGCCTGGCCTAGATCATTTGATGAGTTCATTAAAGAACTTCTACCTGTATGCTCAATGATTTGATCATTTCATGTTGGATTTCATCACACGCAATCTGCGGTCTTCCCAGACTATTTTGAAAGCTAGGAAAATTTCTGTCGCATTGATGATATTTTCCTCCCCAAAATGCACCTACTCTATGCCTGATGGTATAGAAAAACTGTGTTCAGAAGATCTTTAAAATACTTTCTCCATCTGACAAGGATGTCACTTCGTTTCTGAGCAGGACACCGTTTTGATATTTGATTGATCTAGCAGTATTAGATATTTTGCAACGAATTACTGAAATTACAAAAAGGTTAAGTACTAGTACCAATGTTTTTGAATGCCCCGTTATCATTGCCGGCAAATTACTAGTTGTTTTTGTCAGCATACCGACATCGCGGGAAAAGTTTTATTTCGGAAGAAACATGGGATCTTTACGATAAATTTGCTTAAGAGTCTTGTCTTAGGTGTACTCTTAAAACCAGATGAAATGTTACATTCACAAAACCTTGTCAGAACGCGAAAAGATTTGTTTTTTGAAACGTTCATAAAAACACACAATTGATGGCAATAATCGCAATGACAAATACATTTTTGTTTTTCAAAGTACATAATTGTTAACACAAATATGTTTTGCTTAAATTGCTTGCAGGTTTAAAGATATACTTTTATTAAACTATTAAACTGAAAACCGTACTTGCGCCCAAGATGAATATGAAGAGCACAACAAGGAAGCCAATCGGGTTGTTGCAGCACTGAAGACAGTCCGTTTGGAAACATCCAAACAACTTGTATTTTCCCTCGTGTGGTTCATCTCGCTTTGGTTCGTCCAAAACATCGTTTGGTTTGCTTTCCGCTTGTTCGGTTTTCGTTGCCATTGATGCCAAGTTAACTTCATATACAACTTTGCAAGACTATCTAATGCCTACGAAAATAATGCACGGATAAGAAAAATGCAACTCAGTTAATTCTTTAGAATTGTTGGCATCTCAATCGAACTTATTTGCTTTTATTCGAAATCCTTTCATTTTGGCTACATATTCATCTTGAATATAAGTAAAAACCTACCTCTCCATGGAATATCATTTGAAAAACAGAGAAACTTTTAGACAAACACACAATGTTAATTTTCACAAGGTGAATAAAATGAGCGCCATCTTGTGATCAAGACTCCTAAACACCGTTGTAAAACGATTGTTTATTGGCTAAAATGTTGACAAAATGAGCTTTAGCTTCCAGGTCTGGAGGTGTTCACCTATAGTTGCCATTTTCTTGCTCAGCACCTCTTCCACTGCCTGCCAGTCTCCATCAGCATGCATGGTTGCTAGATCGTCAGCATATGCATACGTTCTGGAGACGGTAGTTGGCAGGTCAGAGATGTACATGTTCAATAGAAGGGGTGGAAAGATCCCTGTAGGGCGCCGTTCTTAAGGCGTCGTAACCTACTCCGTTTGCCATTCCGGTGAAAGAAAACCGTTTGCCATTTCTGGTGATTATGATGAACATCACTGCAAAGAAAGCTGTTGTTGTAGAACAGTTCACAGTGGAAACGCCAGGATAAGGTTTTTGTCCCGATGATGAGACACATTGACAAAAAGTGTATTCCTGTCAACAAAGTAAAAAACACATTGTTAAAAACGTTTTCCTTTAAATGAATGTTGTTCTTAATAATGTGTTTGATTTGGGAAAACTCATTCATCATTGCAAGATTGAGTAGTTGTAAAAGCTGTCTCAGTAGGAAAGTAGCGGCGTTGACCAGTGCCGGATTAGGGTAGCGCGGGGCCTGTAGCATTTCAAGAACGCGGGGCCCTAAGCAGGCTCGTAACCAGCTTGGAACACTAGGAGGAGCGAAGAGTTTTTTGAGAAGGGCCCAATTTTTAAGTACGTCCAACACACTTTTCCAGGGGAGGGGCGAAAAAATTTTAGGGAGGTAGAAGACCTCCCTGCCCCCCCTAATTATGGGCTTGGCCCTAAGTTAAAAAACACCTCAGCACCTGCTAAAAACATGGATGGGGAACCTATTTACTATTACGGGCAGCATGAAATATGGAATAACATTGGCGGGCGGCAAAAATTAACTAACTTTATCTTAAAATTCTACTTTTATCTTCCAAAGGAAAATAAGGAGCGAAAACCAGGTCACGGAACGACGGAGACTTCCTTCGACTTGCTGTCGACGTGTCTGCTTATCATGAAGTTTCGTTTTATCTTGGGAAGCGAAAATCCTAATGCGGGAAATATGACTTATTCTCGCCGGCCGCACGTTCACCACCACTGTGCTAAAACATAAAGTGGGTGGGAACGGCATCTGAGCTACTAGCCCTATTCTCTGCATGCTCTCTCCAGTTCGCATCTTGAAATGACAGTCTGAATGTACCGTGCTAACCGCCAGTGTTGCCAGATGGCTGTGATCTAAATCTGCTAAATGGCGTCACAAAAATGCTAGATTCTGCTGAAAGTCTTGTTACACATTTTCAGCTAAAACCTGCTAATGGGCAGTGAAATTCTGTTAAAAAATCTGTTATTTTTAAGATGATAAAAAGAAATATATAAAGTTACGCAATATATTAATTTTTCGCCTTGCACTCGCTCTCAACGAGCATGGGCTGAAAATACTGATCTTGACCACCACACTTTTCGGCCCACAATTTTCTTTCAGTCAACATTTTGAGCAAAGAAACTGCAGCTTACCTCGCTTTTTGTATGACACACAGTCCGTGACGATCTCTTTCAAATGGTTGCATGTTTTTATACAGTAGAACAATGTTCAGCGATACACAATCTGAGCATAGCTTCAGCCCTTCAACTTTCTAAGTCTGGTCTTTGTAACTTAAAACTTTGTGTTACATTAGGAAGCATGCAAAAAGTTATTCGGTCTTATCAGAGTGCTTTTGCTACCAGTTATACCTTTCAGGCTCATAATGTTTCGCTATGATTGTATTATTGCAAACTTCGCAAAAGGCTTTTCCTGAATCAGCAGGATAGGCAGTAGGCATTGAGCCAACTTTTAAGTTCTGAACCTTGCAACCATACATGCCGAAACTTTTGGCAGCTTTGGTTTACCAGGAGTTTTTTTACCAGACATTACCACTTACTAGTGTAACTGAACCACTTGGAAATATCGTGTCGTGAGATGAAAATATATTCTGCCAATGTTGTCTTTTGACCTAACGTGCTCCACTGAGCACACAAGCAAATCACTTAAGCATCACCAAACTATCTAATTACTTGCTATTATGATACAATTATCTGCTTTAAGCAGCTTCGTTGGATCATAATAAAGATTCCAAATAATCGCAGGCAATTGGTTGTGCTTTGTCCTGGTGTTGCCCAGAGAAGAGCGGACTGTCATATTTTGCGATCCAGATCCAATCCAGAATTTTGAAAACTCAGTCAAGTCCAACCATAGTCCAAAACTTTGTTAAAAATTTAAAGTCCAAGTCCAAATAAAGTCTAAAAAATTAACAAACTACAGCTTTCCAACAACAAAAATTACGTAATTCTTTTCCATTAACTAAGTCCAAATCCGGTCCTGATCCTAACTTTATGAAGAAATTTACAGTCCGGATCCAATCCAAATCCAACAAAATTCGTCATACTCCGGATCCAGTCCAATCCAAGTCCAGTCCAATGCTCATCTCTGGTGTTGCCCAATTAAAAACGTTATAAAGAGAAGTAGTCCTATATTTTTTGATGAAGACGGTGTAAAAGTTTTCATCTTCAAAAACCGTTGAAACAGGTTCTGGTCAGGAACTTGTTACCTGCTAAACCTGCCAAACGGTTGGTAAAATCCTGCTAGAAAATCAGCTAACTGGTAGGTTGGAAATTTTACATCTATCAGTGAAAAAATCCTGCTAGATTTAGCAACAAATCAGCTAAAATAGCAACACTGGATGACCGCAATCTTATGCCTTTTGTTACGTAACTGTACAAATAGAACCAAACAAGAATTTCTAGACAAAGACTTTTTTTATTGCAGCAGACCGCGGGGCTCCCAAAAGCGCGGGGCCCGTAGCAATAGCTACATTTGCTATTATTGTTAATCCGGCACTGGCGTTGACTAGACTCATGTTTCGGTCGACGTACGGTTTCTTTGGCTTGGTCCAATGTTTTAATTTGTGAAAGATCGCGCTTCTAAATTGACAACGCACTTTTGTTTTGTCTTACAAACCACAACAAGCATCTTGGTACCTCTCTGCGGGGGAAATGATTAGAAAAGGCCTGCACAACTCAGAAAGCTCGAAGGGCCGAATTGATCAACTTAAATTTGCCACGGGCCACAAAAGTCTGTTTCATTGTAGTTTGGAAGAAATTCTGAAACTATACTACTTAATCGAAGTCGGGCTTTTGCAACATTTTCTGCAATTGAGAAAGCTCTCGCGGACTGCATATGGCTCGCGGGCCGTATGTTGTGCAGGCCTGGATTAGAGTCTTACGTTCTCCAGCAAATGAACACAGGTTATAGCGCTTGTAACAAATGCACAAGAAGGTTGTTAAGTCCTAACACACTATTATACGCGGTGGTAGCTGTTTGGGATACGAACGATTAGGATGCCTTGTAATTTATCTCACAGTTGGTAAAATAATCAAGAGTGTCATTGTATTGTATGTGGCTGCAGGACAGAAATACAAATGATGAACTGTGCAGAGACACAAATGACGACCAGAAACAAATAAAGACAGCCAAATATGACGACGTCACCAAGCCTGGCCACATTGCACCAGGATGACTAAAGATAAATAAAAGTAAACCTGCAGCCTGGGCACCGAAGAACCTTGCGATTACCGTGTCAAATTACCTACGCAGAATGAAACATTTCATTAATAGTTATGTTAACATGAGAATACGAACAAAAGCACATAGCACATATAACAGTGAACCGACCTGAGACAAGGAGCGGATCAGTGGTCCAGTGGCCTTCAGGAGCGGATCCAGCCAGCAAGGTTAGGGGGCGATTTCTGTAATATTTGGTTGTCGAGTCTCATTGCGAGTTCACTATAGTAAGAGAGATGAAGTATACTTCACAACACTCCAGCGACAAAACAATGAACGGCAAAAAGACCTTGTATCGCAAATCTTTTTTTCTGAATTGTACAAAATCATGGTCAATGAAGTTACTTTTGAGGTAGGAGGGGCGATCGTCCTAATCACCCCACCGTGGATCCGCCCCTGGTCGCCTTTCTATGTCAAGCGCCACCCTACAAAAACCACACAAGCAAGCAGAAACGCATGACAGCAAATAGTAAACGACAAGACTGACAAAGTGAATGTATATTTTCTATAAAATAAACAGGATGTATCAAAAGCTGATGATATCTACGTATTTGGCAAAATTTACACGCTGTAAGACCTTAGTGTTTGTTTCTTTGCTGGAAAAGGATTCTTTTCGCTAGACAGGATGTATCAGGCAGCAGAACCGTCGCCAGAAAAGTTTTCAATAGGAAGGCTTTGCGTTTATTCAGGGGGGCTTGACATTCTGAAATTTGATAAAAACTCCACCGCTTTGTAGTGCTTCATAATTCAATTTGGGGGGACTTAGAGCTTTGTTTGGGGAGAGCTAACCCCAAAAACTCGCCCATGGCGACGGGACTGTCAGGTAGTATACTCTTTGCCTTTTTACTCCTATTGCAATGACAAAAACGCTCTGTATTGTTGCTGAACCGCTCACTACTATATTCGGTGAAGCTGGCGCCAAAACAACCAGGTGTGCTGGGTGAGAAGCGAGCCCGTAACCAGCTTGGGACACCAGGTTGTACAAAGAGTTTTCTGAGAGGGGCTCAAATATAAATAGTTTTAAACTATGTCCAACATATTTTTCCAGGGAGGGGAAAAATTTTGTAGGGGGACTTCGGCCCCCAAACGAATATTTCCCAATAAATGATCTTTAATCGACATTGCCGCAAGACAGTTTGTTGTTTTGATGATATTTGGCACTTTAAACTATAAAAACACTCTTTTTTTGGAAAAGTACAGGAAAACAAGCCATCATTTTTTCAATTTGGAACATCGCAACCAGACATTGTTGAAAAATTCTGCATAAAACATCCATGTCGAAGTGTCTTAACCGGGGCCCTTCTATGC
>Ga0210059_1000556_pt1 | contig 48615 bp, 30 predicted proteins | sample Ectturendosymbi2_FD_188042 | JGI IMG/M metagenome (GOLD analysis project Ga0210059, IMG submission 188042) | Ecteinascidia turbinata endosymbiont from Florida, USA - Sample 2 (SPAdes) (version 2) | ecosystem: Host-associated > Tunicates > Ascidians > Unclassified | place: Key West, Florida...
AACTGTGATCTGATTATTCACTTAATCTCGCGCACGTAAATAAATGACGTTTCATTACGTTACTATTGCGATAAATAAATTGCTTGTAATGACAATCTTCTTTAACTGAAAATGATGCTGGACCTTATCCGGCGTCTTGTCTCAACACACGCACGACTAATTATAACATCAAATAGAACGCAAACCTTCCAAGGCTGTTGATGTCAGCTGCAATCCGGAACGGCGACAGAAACCAATTACAGTAACGACGTTGTTTCGAACCCCCCTTTGATGAAGATAGAAGATTGGCATGCCGTGTAAATTTTTCACACCTCCTCAGCTAACACATCTTCGCAAGCGTTGCTATTTGTCAGGCTGTCGCGAAGAAGACGAGTTAGCGAACATGAAAATGAACAAGTATGGAAAATATATGGAAGATTCTTTCCATTCCGTTCCATACGTCAACAATTCCGTATATCATACGGAAATACCCCTTCCATTCCATAGCATGCCATGCTCTGCGTTAGCCCTGTGCGAAAGTCATCTCTCCGAACCGTATGCTCACAACGCAAACTCCTAACAGACTTGCAGATGAACTTATTAGTGCGATAGTCCAGAACTCATCACCTGGTGGTGATGATTGTTGCGCAGTACGCTTTTAGCTGCTAGCATTTATGTTTCACTATGACTCAGCCATCCAAGCGATCCAATCAACAAGTTTCATTTGAGTCGTATTGCGGTGCAAAGCAGTTAACCGCTATAAAAGAAATTTGCCAGGAAGTCATGCATTGAAGAACGGACCGCCATTATATTTGAAGTGGAAATCTATGCCCGAATATTTCAGCAGACATCGAGGGCTCCAGGCCAACCGTGTTTTGTCGATGCTACAAACGGCGAATTACGGTCTAACTTGCATATAAAACACGGGAGACAAGGTCCTGAAACTGAGAAACATCAGCCCAGTCGTGATTCGGCATTTCCCGCACGGAAGGCATCGCTTACAAAGCACATTGAAAGTGACCGTAATGGCTGGCTGACTGCACTGTGGAAGCTGAAGTACTGCAGCCATCGCCCATTTTGTCAACTCATTACGATCATCAAAAACACTCAAAACAAAGCACAGTACTGTAAAAGTGAAAACGCACGTGGTTGCTTGGTTGATAACGGAAGAGTTAGTCAATAGGAAATTGTCATCGCTGCAGGTGCTGACTGGTAAAGTGGGTACTTATGAACGGTTGAAAGATTTAGGACACTGCAGCTCAGCACCGGTCAGTGAGATGATCATGCTTATTTCCGAAGTTGTCACAATTAGACTTGCAAAGTATAGATATCGAAACTTTCTATTTAAGAAATTGTCTTTATTTTGTTTGCCAAAACTAAATGTCATATTCAAATAATTAAGGATATTTGAACGGAAACTTGCGTTTATTTGTGAAAATCAGTTAAAAGTATGAGACATAAAAGGGCAAGTCGTTTTGACACCCTAAGGCTCCACCACTTACTAAAGTTTACCAACGGGAAAAAAGCAAACTCGGCTTTTATTGTTGGACATAACTTCCGCTTAGTTATAGGGACTAAAGAAGAATCCTAAGTTCGCTTATTAAGTTACTCTTGAATTGCAAAATGTCCTGAGACGCTCTACGGAAGCAATCTTTCAAGTTAGTATTTGGTCTTTCGGCCACCTTATTTGTAATGCTTTGTTAGAAAAAACTTTTGTTAAAAACTAAAGAAATCCATTGTTTCATATCCGCCATCTCGCTTTACAGCACATCACGCATCGGCAACTTCACTTCTTCGTCGCAAGGTCACGGTTGTGACTTGTGAAAAGTGGATGTTGCAACTGTCAACTAATCTGAATCCAAATGATTACGTCATGTTGTTGGAGCTGTCCGTTTGAGTGAAAACCGAAACATGCTTTGCTGGAAGACAAAAAGCACGTCGAGGTTCACCGCCCAGCATCCGGAAGTAAACAAAACGCTGCCATTGTTACCGCGTTCAAGCCAACAATTCGTAAAAAGGGTTGATCAGAGTCTATACATTAAAATGCATGTCGTCGCTTTTGTTGGAAAGCTTCGAGTATGTAATTTAACCGGATGGTAAGGCAACTCTGATTGTATGGTGAAAACGGCATTGACTTGCTGCAATCGTGCGTTTGCAAACCTTTGTTTTGGAGGTGCTATTGGAATCTAAGAGCATAGCTGCAAACGACAGATACAACCAGATTGCTGTCAAACACTCGGACCCCAGCGCACAAATTCTTCAGTTAGTTTTTAAAATGAAAGCGCCCATGAAGCATTGTAATATCTGACATGTAGCAAAAAAGTACTGTATGAAATTAATATTGTTTGACTTTTACTTAAAGAAACTGTAATAAACGTTATTTTCTGAATTTATTCAAGCGGTGGTCTCGAGCTTTGCAAAGCTAAAAAATTTGATATTTTTAATGTGATCTGAAGAAAAAAACTTACCCCACCATTTTCATGCAGATTAGACAAAAAGAAAATTCCCGTTGTTTTGTTCACCCTGTGCCATGTGTTTCACAGAGCACTTGTTTTTGGATGAGTGCCAGCGAACCCGCACTTGCGAATGACGGTGACTTTCACGTGCAAACAACCACACGCATTGTGTGCGGTTGGTTTGTAAGCTTTCGACTTGGATAAAGTCGAGTGCGAAAGGGCTTTGTCAGAAGAAAACAAAAGTGCAGTGGGGAAGATGTCATTCATAAATCGCATCGTTTCTCCTTTTAACTCAACAAATGGGTTAATTCTGGAAAATTTCATTGCCAAACGCTATTACCTCAATTGGCAAGCGTCAAGAAAAACTGCTTGCATCAGTTGTGACCTAGCAAGCTTTTGTGAAAAATGTTATTTAAATCATAAGCTCAAGCATAAACTTTTCTTAGGATTACGTAAATTGGTTTTCCCAAACGAATGTTCTGTTTCGTACAAGAACGCATCACGTCTAAAGGTACAAGATCAAGATACGCTGCAGTTTTTCAATTTGAAATTTTCAATATTCACCGTATGCAGGCTGGAGTTAACTTCTGACGGGGCTTGCAACTCTTGTTTAGTTAGTGCTGCCCTACAGCCTTCGTGAGACGCATGTTCTTTAAGTTTTACGCGCGTGCCTCTCCATTGAATTTCTTGGTGAAGAGAACCAAGTCTGAAATACCTTGCCATGAAATACGACTATACACGTTGTATATAATTACTGCGTGAAACGCCAGGAAACTGGTGTCTGACCGATTAGCACAAGCGACTTTGAAGCGATTCTGAAACAGGGTATGCAAGAAAAGTACGGTGCTTTCTGCCGGCAAGCAATCAGCTTTTTTTCCAAGTTTCTTACCGCCAGGTGCGCTAAAGACGCAACTGGAAAGCAACATGGCAGACATGACAATTCTTGCATTTGCGCTGTTCCAAAGACCCGAGCAACAATTGTCGTCTACGAATTACAGCTTAAAACGATTTTTTTATTTAAAGCAAAGTTCTGCTCAATTTTTGAAATTTCTTTCGTGAATTGTGTTGGAAATCGGTCACATATTCATGTTTTTACCAGTTAGAAACACTCATACAGTTTGACTAAAATTCCAATCTCTTAACAGCAAAAAATTATTTTGCTTGTGGCAGCTTGAAAGTGGAACTTCTTTCACCTACTACCTCCAATCTTTCTGTCTCTAGCGCAGAAAGCCACAACTAACATAACAAGTTATTGCAAGCTTTGATATTTGTTATTTTGCAAAACTGCAGACTCTATACTAAAAACCTTCCGAGTGTTACTGCCGCGCATTTACATTGAGACAGCTTTGCACACCAGGACAATCTTGCTGTCGCGCTGCTAAGGTAAGCAGAAAACGGCTGTTGAAACTCATTGGTTGCTTTCGGCAAGCGTTTGTTTTCCACTGAAAAGACCAACTGTTGCGCCTTCGACCTGTGTGGCGCTTGCTTACATCGCATGTAACCTCACGTAAATCGTGAACAAAGGTAAGGTAGCATAACAAAACGCTTCAAAATTGCAACCCGATTTTTTGACCCCTCCCAAATTTTGGGGCTGGCAACACTATTGTTGCAAGGCCAGTGCTTTAAGACAGAGTTCAGTTAAGAAGTAGCCAGGTATGTTCTTGCTTTTAAGTTTTAATGCGGAGAAGTCATTAATATCAACAAAAGTTGGCATTGTCTGTACTTTGCAGATTTCAACAAGCTCGAGCTGCCACACTCAATGGTTTCAATAAGACCCAATCTAAACAACATGGGTAGTGGTATCGATTGAATTCTTATTATCAAATAAGGAACGGGTTTATACTTGTGAAAAATAGTATTATTGAGTAAACACAAGTAATTTACTATCCTGTCAAACAAAAAGAGAATCTTCAATTTATTTGCAGGTATTGACTGCAGGCTGGATATTAAATGGCAACGGGGATAGCAAACAATACAGAGCTATTGTTTAAAAGTCGGATTTCTGGACCTAAACGTTTGCGTCCCAACTCATCTTATGACATTGTTCCATCGTCTTACTACGGTATTCATATTTCCAAGCTTTAAGGTTGTTTTGTTCCATTGCGAATTCACGATTAGACAATCGTTTCTGTGGCGGGCAGCTGCTGGTTCTTGAGTTTCACAGAGACCAGGAGGTTTTTGTGGCTTGGCCCTTTTTGCGTAAAACTGCAATGGATTTTCATACTTCTGTCAGAAGGGGGTTGATTTGGATCCATTGTTCAAGCAGTAGATAAAAAAACTTTTCTAGTTTCGGGTCGCTGATAAAGCCGTGGGATTGTGCTGGAGTTGCTTTTGACCCTTCCGTCTTCCAGGAAGACATCATCCACTTGTCTGTAAGCAGATTTGCTCGAAAGAAGTGATAAGTCCATGTCGCAGGCAGCGACGATACAAATGCAGTCAAGTTATGTTCGAGCTTATCGGCATGCTCAATGTTTTTCATTACAACAACACATTTTGTCAACAAGCTTCTCGTGATTTTAGCTGTTGATCAGCATCTTTGACGATCGCATCAGCGGTTACGCGCGCATTGCTTGGGAAAACTCATGCCCAAGTTGCAAACACATTTTGTTTATAGACGCTCTGAACTCCTATGGTTTGGGTTCAGTTGCCGCTTTCATCGCTAGACGCAAAGGCGTCACGGTGTTTTTGGGTCATCGCAATACTTGTACGACGTGTTTTGTTTTATTAACTCTCATTCGAAACAATGACAAGCATTGATCCTGCGCAATGCTGATACGCAATTGTTACCTCATAGGGTGTGCGGTGTCCTGAGATTGCAGTGAGACACGTTGGCAGAAGCGTGTCTTGAATCACGCGCGCTGCAACGCAAGTGTCATTCGGAAAACAGAATCGTTCCAGGATTTCCCGCAGTGATGCCCAACAGGAAACCTGCATACGGCCGCTCCGATGACCATGGGCTGCACTCGCTCCTTCCTTTGGCTGCGTTTAGACTTCTGGACAAAAATGTACTGAAACGCAGTCAGTCTCTGGGACAACCTATGGGCAAATTCATCACAGCGATTTTGGCTTGTGATGTCAGTGATTTTAAAAGATATCTTTCCCATACTCTAAGGCCAATGGTTTTCAACCTTTTTTGTATCGCGACCCATTATAGCAACCCACTATAACACAACGACCCCCATCTAAGACTCAAATAAAGCAAATGTAATACAGCTGTGCACATAAAATACCTACATAAATGGTTCGCAACCCCTCTGGGGGTCACGATCTCTAGGTTGAAAGCCACTGATCTAAGTAATGAAAGAATCGTCTGAGCTTTCTGCTTGCATCAACACCATGGCTAAAACACGTGGCAGTGCGCTGTGTAGCGTGTTCAGGCAAACGTTTTCCATGGCTTTTGACAAACGATTTGATCATTCAGAGGCTACGTTTAAATTCAGAGTTTGTGTTGAGTCAAATTGTTTCGAAAGGGTAAACGAATGATTTGTCGTGCGGCAAATATCAACCGCAAGTGGAGTAGGTGTGCAACGAACAAGGGTCTGTAAAGCTTGTTTAGTCCCGGTGAACGTTAGCAAAGCGCTTTCCTCAAAGATTTGATGCGCTTTAAGCCCAAAAATACAATACTGTTTTGAGTTATCATTGCACAATAGTTTTCAATAACAAATCATTCCGAAACGCAGTTGTTGAAAGTTGAGTTAAACAAACACTGCTTGATCTGTATGCAGGTTTTTAAGGTTTGACCTGGGGATCGCTAAGACATTTTGAGACCGCAACCATTTTACCTAAATACCGAGATGGTTGTAAAGCGAGGTTTCATTGTAATGTGGTGGTGGTTGTAAAGCGAGGTTCTGCTGCATTTTGAGAGACCGTTTCGGTCTCTCGAAAATCCTTGAAAAACACTGTCTGCATGTTTAATCTCAAGTGACACAGCCTTACACTTTTTCCGATATTTTCAAACTGAACGTGAAACTCAAGAAGACAGACAAGTTCATGATCACTCTTCGTATAGTTTAACTTTTCATTGTAAAGCCATAGTAGCACGCGCAGGATCTACAAGAGGTACATCTTACCCGGGTCTGGTGGGTACTGATGCCTGGGAGGATGAAAGCATGCACGTAAGTTTTTCTGAAACCCAAAATGAATGGTCGCTTTCTATAACTGCAGCACTGGTAGCTATAGCCAGTCTTCCCTCAAGATCTTGGCAAATACGAAATTTCCCAAGTAGTATTTTTAAATAAAATTTGTCCAAGCTTTTAGCTGAGGGACCTAGAAGCTTGGGAGCCCGGTATCGGTCTTCGCATCCCCTGGTAAAATTTCTATCAGAAGCCCTGGTAGCACAAGGCTGTTATAATGCACTTTTTTATCTCTAATGCTATAAAACCTTGGGACAGAATAACAATAATTTATCCTAATGATCAATGAAAAAAGTTCATAACTTCGTCGCACCAACATTGATGAAACCGAACATACAGCAACTATATGGATGATATTATCCACCCGTTAGTGTTTTTTTTATTAGTGGACAATAATATCATTCAATCAGGGAAACCTGCAATTTTCTCTTGAGTTTGTAGTTGGGCGATACTTTGGCACGGCCCTGAGCACAAGACAAAAGTTTCGGTGAAAGTATTTCAACGAAAACGGTAAACTTTTTGTCCAAGAAGATGTGGCGTGTTGTGGTTTCATACAAAAGAATCCAAGCTGTAAAGGTGGAACAAACTGCTTATTTCTTTTTCTCGTGCAAAGTGCAACGAACTTACCGTGTAGAAAAAGTTTATACCCTACCCTTGGAAAATGGCGAGCGCAAATTACATCGCAAATATTTATGTTTGCATGCGCTGGTTGTTACTCGCGCGGGTTACAGGAATTCCGCGCTGCTTTGCAAAACATTTGTTTTGGCACAGCACACCTCCGGAGGGTGTCTTGGCGTCTATGTGATGAATTGCATTCATGGGAGTTATCGGTCTGAGTTACGGTAGGAAGTGAACTGGAGTCAAAGTTAGAATTTTGCAGTTTGCTTGAAAGTAAGTTTTTCAATTTTACAGGTAATGGCCACTTTCAAGTACTTCAAATCGTCGTTTTATGACTCATCAACAAGCACTTCTCACGATCAAGTTCACAAGTTTTATGCAAACAAGCATAACCGAAAGAACATCATGTGAGTTGGCATTTTCCATGTCTTTGCCCCAGCATTCAGTTGCTTAGAAAGCGAAACTTAAGGAAGTATTTAAAAACACGCCGCAAATCACCAAAGAAATGAGCTATTGCTTATGTTTGGTAATTTACTCAAATAGTACTTGCTTAAGCCATGGGTCGAAAACGCTAGGGAATCATGATGTAACTATATAAAATGACACTTCTTGATGATTTTCCAACACTCTTCGTATTGCGTCTTTGCCAGAAATATCAAGTGGCGACAGTTACGTTGAAGCGATGCAAAGAATGGGCGCATCTTGCTGCCTTGCAAGTTTCTAAGAAACATACAGAGGTTGCCCGGATACAAACCGGGTTGGTGAAAGTATAATTTGTGCAAAACCCTTGAAACCTAAGCTATTCTGCCCATAGCAACCAGCGCGCTGTGCTTTGAATACAGACAACATTGCAGCCGCATCAGATTGACGCAACATGCGCCCTCACCGAACAATGGGTATGTCAAATCATCGTGTCTATTATTCGCTATCTGTTATAACATGTTGCGGCGTCGCTTGATCTGCAAGTTTTTCCGGATCGTGTCATCGAAAACTGCGCGTTCGAATTTCATTGTTGTGCTGTAGGGTTTTAGAGATTCCGAATCGACAATGTCAGCCCGATCTCTGGGGTCAGAAAAAACTGTGCGTCAACCGGATATGACAAGTTGAGAGGTCCCTGGGTCGCAAAGATTTAACACTATTACTTTAGTGCAGCTTTTCCTTGTTTCTTGGGAATTTTTGATCGTTTTCTTAACGTTGGCGAAGTACTGTAACTAATTTTGTAGTTTCTTGCCCAGTGAAGAATGACTCGAAGAATTCTCAGGAACGAAACAGATGCCTATCACCTGCAGTTGAAAATCATGTTAAGCATTGTACGCAGAATTGCACCCTTGACCAGTCGTCTAATCTAATTAAAAGAGTTTACAGTTGTTCCGTTTGCGATGACTGCGCTTTTCTTCGAACGACTACACGTCTGTTTTTCACTGACCTCAACCAGCCTGCTAACAAGGTCTACGGTGTCGCGGAAGTGTGTCTAAAAAGGAATGACGATAACAGACTACTACGAGAACCAGTCCCTTACGTAGTTCAGCGTGACTGCGACATGAAAAAACGATTGCTTTGGTTGTCTGTTAAAAGTCGTGATAAGATTAGACGGGACTCTCTTAAAATTGGACATTTCCTTAGTTTTACTGGCAAACTGCAAATTCAACAGAATATAACCTGGCAAGCAGACATAATTTCAGGACATTTCAGGGTTTACTTCCAGACTGCAGTTGTGAAGCTGGCATTTTTGCTGCATTAGCTTTGTTTCGCCACCGAGCTGAATTCGCTACTTGTCCGCTTGCCTTAAGCCTTGGGAATCGCATACCATGGTGAATCGGCGCGTGCCATGGAATGAATCACATGTTCGCAAGTGCACTTAAGCAAACAGGATTGTTTACGAAAGAATGTTACTTTCAACATCAGGTTGCCGATCAAGAGGTAAGATCGGTGCAAAATCTCAGTTTGTCTTTAAGCTGCTCAAACAAACTTGCCGTCCTTGTCGCGTCCAGTGAGTAACCGACAGCGACTACGCCCCCCTGCGCGAGAGGCTCTTATCACCAACTTTGCCTCGCCAAACATCAGAATCATCACTCATACTACAATAGTTAACACAGAAAGCCCTGCTGGTGTGTATGGTTTATCTCTGCGATCGTTCCTTGGGTGATGTGTCATCCAGTGTCGGTTTTTACTTCTAAGCAGCTATCAACAGACAAATCTTTCTTCAGAATGATCGCGGCAAACGTTTATTCGCTCGCTCCAATCGATCAGGTTAGTACGTACGTAGCGCAAAGAAATACGATGGTGAATTGGAAACGACACCTGTTTTTTTTATTTTGAACTTTATTTGTGGCCAGAACTTGAGTGCAGAAAAACTGAAGGCCTGTGCTATAACATGGTAACGCATTCGTCTTGAACTTTCCAATTTGGTAAATTTTATGGCATGTGAACTTGTACGTATTTCAAAATAGAATCGTCTATTGATGAAGAGCATAAGCGTAAACTTTTTTGACGTATTTGTGATAAGAATTCAAGACAAAATCGCTTCCAGGATTTTACTGTTAGAAAACATTGGCCGCAGGGGTTCAACAAGAAATAGGCTGCTGGGCTTATGCAGATTTTAACATCAGAAATGCGAATTATGCATGAGTAAATAGGGTTTCATGCGAGAAAACAAGAAGTCAAGTACATAGAAGGTTGGATACTCTCCTGCAAAGAGCAGTCAGCTTTGTTTGCGTTTGTCAGTGCACGATTTTCCTGCTCTTCCCGCACTTGACAAAATTTTTCCTTCAATTTTTTTCTCGAGCTTACCACACTGATAAGCATCAACGATAAATTTTGATTTAGAATTACTTTAAGCAGGCTCGCAATTAGGGGAGGCGCAGAGGGCAAATACCCCCTAAAAGTTTTTTCGCTCCCCCTGGTAAATGTGTAGGACATAGTTTTGGACGTAGTTTAAAAAATTTGGGCCCCTCTCAGAAAATTTTTCACCTCTCCTGTTGTCCCAAGCGGGTTACGGGCCTGACTTTAAATCTTACCTGGTCCAAGTGATACATCACCTGGTCCAAGTGATGCGGGCTTAACTAAAAGTCAGGTTGGGTCGAGGCATTGACCAAGGCAGGCCGAGTTTCAATAAAAGTTTATTTTGTCACAAATCATCATCTGTTATGATGCACAATAACGACATAAATTGTATTTTTTCAAATAGAAAACAGGTGGACAATATTCAACACTAGCAGTTAATTAGCGAAGAATCTTCTATCAAGGCGAATCGAGACAAGTTGAAAGTTATGAAATAATGAGATTCCAGTTGTTTGCAAGTCGTTTGGTAATAAATATATTCTCTCGATTCATTAAAACGACCCATTCCAGTTGTACACATATCCAATTACTGAGTCGATTTTTACGTCTTTGTCTTTTGGAAATGTATCTACACTTGGAAACTACATTTTCATCGTCCTTTCAAAAATTTCGTAAAAACGTTTTTATTTCCAACAATATCTCCACAAGCTGGCAGTCTTGTGATTTCTCCAGTGACTCTGAGGGAAGAGATCTCCCAGAACTTTTTATAAGCTAATATTTGTCATGACTCAAGCTAGTGACGGGCTTGAAAGATTTTTGAATTCTGATTTTAAATCAAGGACCATCTGAAATCTTATATAAGTGTTCAAATTACCTTGTGATCTTTTGCTTGCTCATGAGTTATCTTTGAATGCTCAGCTATAACCGTGTTCTGTCAAAACCACCTTGGCTTATTTCTTTGGATACACCTAGCCAGAATTAGGTAATTTTTAAACCATCTTACGCGCGTCGGACAGCAAAGACTAACAATGAGCAGTAACAACAGACATAGAAAAAATAGGAGAAATGAGACGTTTGCCTGTAATTTGGAATCAACCTTGGTAAAAGCTTTTGGCCAGCATCGATCAAAGATAAACTTTAGGCACAGGTAAATAGATTTTCTACTCTTTCTCACCTCCTCATGGAAAGCTTCGGTGCACGTCACGACCATATTGGTTTGTTTTTATAGAAAAGCGGCTTCTTCCTGGATTTATCCAAAATAGACGCAATGACGTTCGTTCCATTACTCGTTTGAACAATGCCTTTTATTACAGAATGAGGCTGTTGAAGACTAAAATAAATGTCAAACCTTCTGTATTGCATGCTTAAAATGACACGCATACATAATTCAGAAATTTTGCCTCAAAAAGGAAGCTATTTCTGATGCAGAATCAAATCGTAATTCGTGATCTGTTGGTTGCAAAGATACGTTAGATGAATGGAAAACACTTTTCAAAAAACATAAAACTGGCCCATGCAGTTTCTAGTGTTGCATTTATAGCTGCGTTAGGTTCATCTCTTATATGGCGTACCAGTATTCTGCCGATTTTGTAGAAATAGACTTTTGCATTTATTGCCAATTTTTGCTTTCTTAAGTTGATTGTGGGTGGATGTAGTTGATCATATCTACAACGTAAGGTATCGATGGTAAGATGCTTGGGGAGTCAAACAAGAAAAGGTCACTGCTGGATGTGGGAACGAGGTCGTTTTGCATCACACGAGCTCCGACGCTCTCAAAGACACGGAGACCTCGATGAATGTTTCTTTCCATCGTGATGTTTGTGGCATTGTCGTTGACCTGTGTTTTTATTACCCAACAGTGCAGTTTTCAGCTATATTTTTGGCATTAGCTAAAAACTGCGCTTTCAAACTCATGCCGAAGCCTACGCAGGAGACGCTGTACAAAAACTTTAAAATCGATTTTGCGTTGTTTGCAATTCGGTGAGTTATTTTTTTTATTTCATTTGCGTCTGACTACTGCAATTAAATCATAGACCACTACAAACTACACGTGTGCCACCTGCTGATAATTGCTGAATTAATGCCAGTAAAAACAAAACAAAAAGATAAAGCTGATTGATGTGGTAAATCTCAGGAGTTCGTCAACAATATTGTCAATAGTATACCACAAAATGATCAGTGAAATATGAAAACGAGTTTAAAAAAGATCTAACGGAGTTGTATTGCAAATGGAAACAGCTTCTCTCTATATACTCAATACTCTGTAGACATGAACTGAACAGCGTTTGAGTCTGTTGAAATACAACCAGTTGTTCATTCATGTAAGTCATGCAGGAGCTGTTTCCCGGTTATTACTTTCAAACCAGTCCCGTCGCCACGGAGGGGCTTTGGTGGGCTTAGCCCCCCAAACAAAGCTCCAAACCCCCTCAAATTGAAACGTGAAACATTATACATACAATAAGTGGAGTTTTAGTTAATTTTATAATGTCAATCCCTCCCGCACAAACGAAAAGTCTCCCCGCAGAACTGCAAAGCTCCCCTACTGAAAACTTTCTGGCGACGGTTCTGTTTCAAACAAGTCTATATTTGTTTGTTTTTAAATGGAATGCCAACCCTATTATCTACGTTTCGGACACTATTGTCAAGTGGCTTAGCCATCATCATTTTTAACAAACCGTACGGACAACTCACACAGCATAATGTATTGTCAATGCTTCATTCACTCGAAAACCTGTAGAATTTTGACGCTACGCTCTATTTGGAGACAGAATGATACGTGTTGCCACCTATGCTACAGTAAATGGACGTGTTTACTTAATCAAGGCGGGTGGGGCATACCTGGGGACAGCGCGTGCGTCACGACAATATCAACAGTGCGCTTTGGATCCCATTATGAGAAGCATCTAGGAGCTGCGTTGTCTTCTCTGAAGGTAATTTCGTGGGGCAGACTGTGGGAGAGTTCATTATCTCTGGTGTTGCCCAAGCGTTTTTTGCTTTTTCAGAGAAAATGGCAATGGTGTTTACCACATGACCTTCAACGACCGATAATGTCGCTGCGTTTGGTTTTAATAAGACCTGAAGGGGCATAGCCTGTGGAATGCACCATCTACTGCTACCTGTTTACTTCGTCTAGACTGTTATGTCACTTACGTCGCCGGTTCAAGGGGGAGGGTCAAATAACTGCAGATAGTCAATGCCACGTGTTTCATAAGCTGCTGTCCAAACGTCGTGGCAACACGCTCCAACACGTCTACCTCAAACGAAATCCTATGTTACCTTTGTTTCGCAAAGACCGCATTTGAATGATGTCAGGTGTGGCACAACACCTCTGCTGCGAACAGTTCAGCGGACAGCATGTTGGAAAAATACACTAAGTATCAGGGGCGGATCGAGCCATTAAGGTTCGGGGGGCGATTTCAGCAATATTTGGTAGTCTAGTCTTATTACGGGTTCATTACCATAAGAGGGATTAAGTATACTTCACAACACTGCTGTGAAAAAAAAGAAGACAGATTGGCCTTTAATCGCGAATGCTGTTTTCTGAATTATACAAAATCATGGTGGATAAAGTTCTTTCGTTGGTTTTAGGGGAGGAGATCGCCCCAATCGCCTCCCCTGGATCCGCCCCTGTTAAATATACACACCAGTCGCGCACCTCGTCCAAGAAGTCTGAGCTGATTTCTTCAGTCGGGAAACTGGTGTGTGTTTGGCAAATAATTCTTGTGCCAACAGTCTTGTAACAACAAAGCTTTTTAAAAGTGTTTTTGAATTTGTTATCAATGGTATGAGAAAGGGAGAAAATCTTGAAAAAATAAAATTCCCTATGCCCCCCAGTCAGAATCTGAGAATAGATATTTCTGCTTGAACTTTAAGATGAAAAGATTATAGTTGATAAATCTTCGCTTTTGTTTGTAAATATTCTCAGGTATCGTTTGTTGTCTCTATCAACGCGGAGTCAATAAATATATGTAAGTAGTTCTCAGTTTAATAAACCAGCAAGTGTTTCTTCGAAAAACGAACTTTGACCTGGGGTAAGACTTTTGCTAGTGACAGGCTGAAGTCTGGAAGGGAGTTCACTTTCACTTGTCCAAACGAAATGCGAAAATTCCTTGGCATATGTTACTAGAAGCACCTTATAATCTAAAACATCCTAGTAACCTGTTAAAGCTTAGGCATACCATTTTTTGTAACTTCAAATTGCGACGTTGCCAAACAACCAGCCTTAATAAGTTTGGTTGATAATTGAAATACATGTAGTAGCTTTTTAGTCAGACTCTATTTTCGATTTCTAAAACAAGATTTACTAATAATGAATTAAGTAAAACTGGAGTGGTATTAACAAAAATGAAATGAATCAAAAATATATCACCAAGAATAAATGGAATATCTGACAATGTAGTCAGTACTAAATGAAATGGTAGCAATGTGAAACAAGAATTCGATTTTATTTTCTGTAGACAATATCTTTTTTCTTGAAATCATTGTTCAATTTTATTTTCTCATAAAAGTCACAGCGGAACATATCAGTACTATTTTTGCAAGACTTGAAGGTTTTCATATTCTCTCTAGTTTCTTCTTCTATCAGACCACATATACTTCATGATACAAAAAATTATTTTCATCGGAGCTGATGTTCCATATGGAACCATTTTTTGTCGTAGCCACAAAAATCACCTTATCAGGTTAAATTGAGTTGCAAAATAGGTTGTTGCATGAAAAAGGTTGAAAACTACAGCACTCGTCTAATTAGTTACCCATTAACAGCAATATAACGACAATAGATATGTCTAACATAACAATGTAAATAACGATACATATTGCTTTTTGCTAGGTCGACAGTACACGCTGTCAGATCGAGTATGTTTTAGGTCTACTGTAGAGGTGACAGGGGAGTCACTTTTTCAGACTCCGACTCCGCTCCTGTTCCAAAACTTTTGAATCCAAATTCGGGTCCGGCAATTTTTCAAAATTGAGAATCCGACTCCTGTTCAGATTTCAGATCCAATCGAAAATTACCACTGGTTTTACTTCATAAATGATCACGCAGACTCCTGCTACTGCCGAAGTTGAAAAATGACTCCAGATCCGGGTCCGGTTTTTAAAAAATTTTTTACTCCGGATCCGGGTCCGAAAAAAGACGCAGAATCCTGCCGGAGTCGACTCCGGCACTCAGAATCCGTGGCCACGTCTGGTCTACTGACCGTAACAGGATCTACTGCTTGACTGAGACGCCTGACCGAGACATTTTGGCTGACTCATAGGAACGCCCGGATAAGGTGTTGAATTTACAGAACAAGTAAAAGTTCGCAACTTGAGAAATCTGAAAAGTTATATTCATTGAAAACAATTTCATTAATTCATCCATTTTCATACCTGCGTTTCCTCTTAGGAGGGCCACGGGGTGAAACTAATTTCACAAGGTCTTTAAAAATCGTAAGCTAAGTTTGATTTGAGGTTGAAAGAATCAGGTAGCTAGGCAACTACAATTCATTGACAAATAAACCCTCAAGGAATATTATTACATAACTACTTTCACAGTTTTTCTTCCGGAAACTAGAATCTTTGGATGATTGGCTTAAAGTAGTATTTCATTACTTAAGCTTCACCGAACAGTGATTTTATTAATACAAGACACACTAATAGGAAAGAACAAAACCTGCGACATTATTTGCTTTACTCTTTTGAGTGTAACGAGAGTATATGGCAGCGGTTCTTAAACTAAGTGTGTGCAAGGATGCTGATCATTAGGGTTAATTTATACTAGGGAAAACTCTAGTCATCAGTATATTGTAGTCACCGTAGTGTTTGACAAAGCATTAATTGGTTGTTAGTTATGTGAAGAGATTAAAACAGGCAATGAAATAGTCATTTACATACAAAATCAATAAGGCTTATCACCAACTTCAGAAAGGAGTGCGAGAATTGGTTGGTAATTTCAAAGTGGTGCTAACAACTGCAACAAGATTAAGATTCGCAGGCAAAAGGAGTGAACTACAACCAAACAGAACACTCCAGATTTTCTTCGTGCTTTTTTTAATGCAATGTCTTCTTTCTGAACCGCGTTTCTCAAAGTTGAATTTATATTTGATTTCTCATTTGTTGCAATTTGGACTAAAGCATTCATGGGACCACGAAAAAAGCATCGTTACCAGTTACTGCAACAAAAACTAAAACAATGAAATATTCAGCTGGGTGGTTTTGAAAGTGGTGAGCATACAGATACCACAGTTTATATTGTGAACAACTGCCTTGTTCCACAGATTTATACCATCACTCATATCCTACACTTGTTGCGATGTTTAACTTGTAAATTGTATCGGTTATATTTCCCATTGCTGGTTAGAAGCAAAGAGATGGTTGACTGACAGCAGAGCTGCCTCATCTGAAGGCATTAACGACAGGACACATAGCAAAGTATCTGCCGTAAATCGCTGTATTTGTGTTCAGTGAGTCGTGTGGGCTTCGTTCATGTTTTATCTCAGATGAGACGCCTCAGTTGCAATGAATTGAGTTTTCGGATGTCAACATCTTAAGCTTTTCTTGAAACCTCCACCTTGCTTGAGCGTTCGGAGCAGAAATTCCAGTGAGTTTAAAAACATGACGCCAACGTGTACGGATTGAACGACCAGCCCGTGCTCAAAATATACTTGTGTTGATTGTTTAGACCAGTTATGTCCAACCCGCGGCCCAGTCAAAGCTTTTTGCGGCCCAGTATCCATTTTCTCTGTAGTATTAGCAGGTTTTTTTAAAGGAAAATATTAGGTACCCGGTACGAACCTGTAGGGGCCATAAAAATTCCGATTAAATTTCATAGATATTTCCCTTGATAATTTTCTCTGATTCTAGGGACCCGATTTTCAATTCTAGGGACCCGAATCGGGTCCTTAAAACACCTGTAAAAAAACGGTATTAGTACAAACGGTTAACCTGTGCTTATTTTGATAATCTTAAATTTGACATTTTTGACGCAGTGGTCCTTAATGTAGCTTTATCGCGTCTGTACTGCGTAGCGGGATATTTCCATGTGTCCACTGACATTTTAGTGTAAAACTTATTTCTAGTTTTCTAATTTCTACCCATGTTGGTCTATTGGCATTAAACTTGTCTATGACATCAGAAGTACCAAGAGGTTAAACGTGCCAAACAGTTGTTACCATTGCAGTTGGGATTCGAAAGTTTTCAGTATAGTAGTTTGAATTATAATTTTAGTTTGCTAAAATCAAATACATCATTCAACGTGCAGCCCTCATCAAGATAGTGACGTGGTTATTGACTAAGTGAGGAGTTTCAGTTGGACATAGCTGGTTTAGACCAAAAGATAGACATTCATTTCTTCTCCTCTGTGAAACCGTTAGGCTACGTGCACCAACACACAACAGCGCACCTTGAACAGCAATTACATTTTGCCTGTCAAGAAGCCACCTCAGAGGTACTACTGCAAGATGTTCGCTCCTCAAAATTGCAAAACTTCATAACGATAGGTCATTCATGTGCGAAACATCTAAGAAAAATTAACCCGCTCGTGCTTCATATTTCAATGAATCCGCGGAAAAGTGCGGTGCGGGTTGATTTTTTGCAAAACGTTGTTTTTTTCATCGCCATAACAATGGGACACCGTTCGGAGCGAACGCAGACCATTTAATGAAACACTCAAATGAATTCTGCGAAAATAGCAGCGCACGTTCGAATTCGTCTTACCGCAAAAAGTAACCAGCTCATCACCAGTGCAATTTTTTGGACACTCACATGGTTGTTTGTCTTGATGCATTTGCTTTAGCAAGTACGGAGGTTGTACGGGTACCGGGAAGGAGAGGCGCTTGCAATCTTTCACGGTTGTTGCCCCTTACTTTTCAGATCGCAAAGGTGGGTTTGGACAACATTTACTACAGGACAAGTTACGAATAATGAACCGTAATTCACTCGAAGATTTGGAAAGATGGACTGTCGCGCGTTAAACGAGGCTAAAAGAATTGATGTGCTGTCGTTATGAAACGTCATGCTGCTCGTAAAAGCGAAAGAAGTTTAGGAAATATCTGAAGGTGTTGAACGTGATCCATCTGCGAAAGGATGCATTTACCGATGATTACTCCATGCAGTACTTAGCATCGCTCGCTCAAACGGAAATGTCGAGTTTAACCAAGCAATCTGCCACAGGCAGCTGCTGTGACGAAACTTTGTCCAAAAATAGCCTGATATAATATAATACAACAACATAATGACATGCGTGAAATATTATTATTATTGTGAGTAAACGCATATTGCTTTTACGAAGAAATATCAACAAGCGGCGGGGCCACTGCGTATCTTTCCCAAACTCTTATTAAGATGGATGCAGATGATTGTAACCAAAAAAATGTTCTGATTTAAGTCTGCGGGTTTTTCGGCCAATTACCACTGTTTGGTGTGTTTAAGAACGCACTGCTGTCAACTTGCACTTGCGAAAATCCGCCTCAGGCATAATCGTGTTGCCGAAAACAAGCCACATGGACTCCGAACGTCTAGATGCCAAGAGATTTGCATGGGTGAGCATGATATCCCAACGACATATGACAGGTTGAGGATTTGCAACGGTCTGCTATAGCGCGGCGTGTGCAAAAATCTCGGAAGGAACCTCGGTTGCGGCGTGTAGCGCGACCTCCTAGATAAACACCTACAAGGCCTTGCGCATAATTTTCGTAAAAATGGGAAAGTATAGGCCAAAACTCGTGGAACTGTGCGTTGTTTACAAATGAGTAGTTTCGGCTCTGACTTGTTTTACGCACGCTTTGAGAAGTGGTATGAAGTCAGTGAGAGTCTTTCGATGATTTTGCAGCTCGTGCTTAATTAGCAGAAAAACAAGTTGGTCTCCGATTCCGGTGAAAAACACCGTAGTCGCTGACTGTCGACGTCACTGGGAAATGCCTTCAGTGAGTAAGGCTGATTTGGGGTGCGAAAGCATATTATGTACGTTGTGCAACAAAATCAGAGAAAAACTGTTAAACTGATGAAACTTACGAGACTCTGAAGACCATGACAAACCCATGACTCCGCTTCTAGTGAGGGATTAGGAAAGACGTTTTCTTGGCAGAAGAATAATGATCGATTGAAAACAAGTTATCTGTAACGCAAGGGTGATTTCTCAAACGCTGTACATCAACACTGAGGTTGTGAAGTCTCTTTCACAAAAACCCAAAATGACAATTTATCATTTTGCGAATAGCAATTTTCTGGTCACATTTAACGTCTTTGAATGTAAAAGCCCAATTGCGAAACTGGAAAAATTACGATGATGACTCATTGTTTAACGAGGGATTTGCTTCCTCACTTCTTTTTCGTCAATGTTCCGCTATTGTTATACCCAGCAAACCCTCATTTCCTACTCCACATATCTCGAAAGCTTATTTATTTTTCAAGACCACAAAACCGGCTTTACTCGGCAGCAAACACGAAATGCAAATGGCCTGAAAGTGACGCCTTTTACTCGCAGGGTAAAAAATGTGGTAGCTATTGTTTAGTGCCAAATAATTATCATAAGTCAAAAAGCTGTAAACGTTCACAAGATATTGTTGGTATAAAGTGGAACCATCGCACAATATCAAGAAAGGAATAACTCAAACGATATCTCTTCACCTCCAAGACCTTTCTTTGCACCATATTCTTTTTTGTGTTAAAGGTACCCAAAAAGGTTTCTTTCAGTTGTATTGTTTCTCAGGTAAGACAAAAAGGGTTGGGACGATCACAGAGTCTTTGCAGTAGGCAGGGCTCTTCTGGTGGTAGCTGTTACGGGTGGTAGAAGCATATGAAAAGCACTTCGAAACGCTTTCTGCTTTAGTTGTAGTGTTCATCGCGCTGGTAAGAGTTGTTTTGCTTTTCAGTTCCACAAGAACACAGAACAAACCTACTTTTTTAAGAAAACACATGCTTTGCAAAATATAAAGCCAGTTCTCGGAATCATGACAAACAAAATTGTTGTATGCGACAGACAAGAACGTTTGGAATAGATGTGAAAGTACCTGCTGCAACAGCAAAAGTTTTGAACATTTGTCAGCATGACTATGACTATGACCCACATTCAAATAAACAATCCTTCATTCATCTTATTTAATACTTGTGATTACGGAATAACAGTGCAGGAAGGCCTCAAGCTGCATTCAGATTTTTAAGTGCATATTTCCATAACACCTCATAGACCAAAAGACGGTCATCACTGCAGGTGGAACTTTATACTTAAAGTAACAAAACATCTGATGAGAAAACCAGCACAAAAGCTCTCAATATTAAGACGGGTATCAAACACGATTTCTATGTTTGTTTCATGTCAAAATCTGTCTCATTTGCATACTTTTGTGTAGAGTCTTCCTTGACTTGCTTTCGTAACTTTGACGTTTTATGTCTTGCTTTTTTTAGAACCATGATTCAGATACCAGTTTCTGTAAAATTCGCAATAACGAATAGAATTTTAACAATCTCATCGTTTCCACGTCATAACTTAACATAAAGCAAATCGTGCGCATCGACGTCGTTTGCTGCTCGGTTTTGTTGACAAGGTTTACTGATGAAGAAAAAAAAACATTATGAAAAGTCACGAAGGCGTTGCCTTCAAGGCTGAATACATACGAATGTGACACTTATGAAAACACCCTGTCATTCCTCAGGTTTCTTTCCAGACCATCAGCACAGCAAAGAAAACACATAAACCAGCGCGTATTGTCTTCATGGGTCAGTTGCTCACCATCATCGATTAGTAATTGAAACAAAAATACGGGTAATAAGAAATAGGTGAAAGCGTCAAGAAGGTCCAAGTTATAATCGATCGTCCTGATCGGTGAATCACGTTGATCGGCTGAGGCGTCATCACCTGGTTTCAACATCGATCTTACGCACATCTCCCGAAGCACGCTCTGCTCAACCGGTTCGCAATTTACGCTCCAAGGGCCCTTCTCCAATCACGCAGAGCGTAAGAAACGTGGCCGACGATGCCAAAAATGTCCAATCTTTGAGTAACAAGTTTCTTTCTTCGCTGCACGAAAAACTGCTGAAGGTCGTTAGTTTTTTGCGTGATGATTCCCAAAAGATTTCTGATGGAATATCGTCACAAAACAGGCTGCTGTCCTTGAGGTCGTGATTTGACGAGGTATTTAGAACACATGTCAAAATTGTTGCAAAAATGTAGCAATACTTTAGGTTAGTTGGCCTGCGCTGAAAGCAAACACGATGGTGTTTGAAAAGCGAGCAGATGACGTGCTTGATGCAGCGTCAATCACTACACGCTTTTAAGTTAAATGTGGCTGCTTTTATGTTAATTCCGAAGCAAATGGTACTAAAACAACTGGAACGTACAAGTAAAAACTGCTTGTCTGTAAAAACGGCTTGCCCTGTGTATCTGCACCTGAGTTATTTTTGCCACTAGATTAATCGAGGTATTGCCGGAGTTGTAACAATTTTTCAATATTCGGTGCAATGTGCCAGAAGAAACAAAAACCTTGGCGTCCGTGGAGAACAAGAGCTCAATTTGCGTCGTTCATGCAATACATTGTGCTGTTAAACCTCAAGTAAAATCTGTGAATATCTCATTTTAGTAAACAAATCTTTGTTATAATGAAACTCACGGCCAATGGAAACGATACAAACGACATACTGCAAACGTTTCTATAACTTCTGTTATCATAATCAGTGCATTGCAAATCCATCAGTGCATACAATTTATTTTTAAACTGTTGGGACGTTTCTTAAACTTAAGCGTGGAGCTTAAGTTTAAAAGATGCTGCAAGTCCGGAGGGTAAATACAACTTTGTATCATTTTTTATTTTGACTGTCAAGCAATGTTGTGCAAAATTAGGGAATGCCGAAAGAGACAAGCTTTTCTTTATTTCTAAACGAAAATGCACCATGTTAAAACAGTTTTGTTACAAGGTGTTTTGGGGGCTGATATTAGACACAATAAAGGTATTAGACACAGCACAAGAAATGCAGACAGAGATAGGGAATGGATTGTTTTGATATATCTTTGCAGTAAATTTATGTCAGACACAACCACGTGCAGGCTCACACCGGCCATTCTGAAGTCGGACAGGTTCAGCAAAGTATATGCTTGGATGAATAACAAAAAGAAATCGAGCTTTATTGACAAGTATTGCAAGTATGTGAAAACAAGTTTTGTCACAATACGTTAGGAAGCGTAGAATAGAGTGCATTTGTGAAATGATGCCGTACTAGCCGGCAATCAATTTTTTTCATGCGTCATCCTCTTACACACGTTACGCTTTTAAAACTTTACCAATGCGTTTTTGGCCACAAAACCGCAAAAACAGCTCAGGTTTCAATAAATTGCAAAAGGTTTTGAAACAAGCTCAAGGTATGTTGATTCAAAAGACAAGAGTAAATGCGTAAACATGAGTGGGATGTGCAAAAAACATCAAATACAAAACAAACAAAGATCTCAGAAAAGAACTCTTACGAAGTAACCATCCAAGTCTCCTCAATGGATAGGCAAATATTGCGTCAATCACAAAAAGTTATACATCTAACTGTTAACTGGACTAAATATTTCAAAGTAATCCCTCCCAACGAAGTTCTCTGTTTCTTTTACTGTTATTAATAACGTTTGTTGTGTGTTCTTGAGCAAGAAACCAGATGATGCAATTGCAAACTTGTAACATGTATGTTTGGACCTGTCGCTCGCAGCAACGTTAAGTAACGTGCCGTATTTCTTTTAATGTTCTACCGTATGATATAAAAATAACGTGGTTGCAGTCTCCCAAACTGACATTGTTAGCCCCGATTATGTGCTCCAAATACAAACTGTCTAGTCAAAACGAGAGCGCTTTTCGAAGTTTTAAATTACCCAAGTTTTGATACACTCTACTGAAGTACCGAAAAATTAAATCGAGTTAAAGAACACATAAGACGCGGTCCAGCTCTTTTCACAGACCAATATAATGTTTTCAGGAAATGATACTGCATTGAAAACAAGATCAATATCATAAATAGAGCTGGTTTACTGATATTTCCACATCTTCCCATTCATTTTTTGTGTCACCTACTGTTCTACGATCAGTGGCGAACTGACTGCTACGTCACATCCGCTTATCCACAAATAGAACGCTGCAATTATAGCACAAAGATGACGCCAAAAACCGGTTGGCCATAGCCAGACGGTCACTGATTGTTGTTCGTTGCGGAAGCACTTGTCTGTTGCTGCCGTGAAGTTGGAGAAAAGTTAAGCGAAGCGCAGGACATAACTGCCAACCAAGTTTACCAACGCCTTGCACGCTGTTGTTTCAATCTACATTTCATTTCAACTTCCTCAGTTTCACTTAATTGACCACGCGTTTGCTGTGAAGGAAATTGGACGATGCTTTGATGTTGAAAGCGAGAGACCAGCAGGCTGCTCACACCTTTTGTTGCAAGAAAATGAATGACTTTACTTGTTATTCGTGCCAGAAGACAAATATGTTCTAACTTTTTACCACTGACCTTGCTTTTTTTGAAAGAGTAGCAAGACTGCGTCCAGGTTTCAAAGACATTTTTTCGTAACGTGGGCAAAACTTGCAACGGCGCGAATAATTGAAGTCCAATTTTTCATATTTTTAAATTCAAGTCAACATAGTTACTACTTCAAACCCACATAACTGTTTCACAGCTTGTATCAAGTCCAAACGCGCGGAAATTTTCTTTAACCCCGTTTTGGAATGTTTGTCTACTGGTTTTAGAACACTTAGGTAGGCCCTTTGGATTAGCAATCGTGTCATTGAATTTGAACACTAGTTTAACGGTTAAAGACTGAGAAATCACCTTCATTGGACAAAGCTGGTGCGCTTGCAGCGTATACACTATTAGCCTTCCTGCCGCACACGTTCGTGCTGTTATGAAAGCGTCAATGAGTTTCAGCATCTTATTATGCACAGTCCTGTGTAACCTTTGTTGAATTGGAGGTTGGTAGGCCTAGAAAGCTTAAAAATAAACCTTGAGTTGGCAGTGGTGCTGTAGTACCGCCTACCAGGAGTTCTGAAGTTTACAAACTTAGCTACGCCAAAAAGCATGGCATTGATATCTGGACTACTTTTGCAACCTGTTCACTCAAGATGAAAATGGCAACACGATGTAAAATACCATGCTTTAACGCATTCGGAGGTAGTTGTGCTGTTAAACAACGAAAAATGTTTGGAGATTCAATAGCAAACTAGCTAGATATCATAATTTTGTATTCTGAAAACGCGTTCTTTTTGTTTTAATGAAAGGTAAAGAAGACCCCATCACTTTTCTCTGTTTTGCAAAAAAGCTATCTCCAAAATATTTTTTGTCAATAAAGGCAATTCGGCCTGTCCTGTAGAATATTTTGATGTTCTGAACCGAACTGACAAAATTTTTATGTTTGTTATTTTTTGGCCAGATGCCCCCAAGTTTGCATTATGGAGGCAGTAAAGGCAGGAGGTAGCGAAAGACTTTATGGTCATCTTGTCTCCTACAACCTTACCGCGCACCGTTGAACACCTGAATTGAATACGTTTCAGGATACTACGCTACTACGAGCCTTGCGCAAACCAACTGAAAGGAGTGTATATATTTCACTTACATATCACGTGAGCGATATTTATAAAAGTAAAGAAAACTGCAGTTGAACAGAATAAAGTTTCAAATTGCTCAATCATCGGTTGTAGGAACTAGGAAATACACAAAACTCTCCCGGAGTGTAACGCAGATAAAAACGCGTAAATAAAGAAGACGAATGCAATAATACACTTGCAGATCAAAACCAAGCAAACGTAGCTGGAATATCATCACTCCACATTAATGGAATACAGGATAAGCATCATCTATTTACACAGTTGCTAAATTTCATAGGCATTAAAAATCCAGTTTGAAAGATCGCATACGGAGGATTCTCCCTCGACCACCCCTAACCATTCATACAATCGATATTGAGAGGGTGAGTCAAGAAAAACAACAAAAGCGTCTCTTTTACTCATATCCTTCCTCCGACAGTTTTATGTCCTGGTGAAATCACCCACTTTTTCCATTAAATCGAATATCTCATCTTGACTTCACGTTATAAGATTCAAGAACCAAGGTTACGCAAGAACAGCTGGTTTGTTGCCCCAGCTGCTTTTTCCTCTAGTAGTGCGGTGATTTATAATTTTATTAGCTTCAGCCTAAAGTGAAAATCTGTTACCCAGCAGGGGCAATATATATTTTAACACAATTGGGTTTGACTGATTAGCTTTTCTTTAACTTTTATTGGAAAAACTGGAATTGACTGACACAAAAGTCTGACTGCGCTTGACAACTGGTTAAAGACAACAGAAGCTAAACGAGTGGCATTAAATTTGAATAAATTGAATCAAAATCTCTAGTTTCACGATACGCTTGGACGATTTATTTACCAGCCATACAATGGAGTGCATTCCTGGCTCTTGATAGTTATACATGCGTGTCATGTAGTTTTACTGACCAGCAGTGAAATGTATGTTGAGTTAACATCTTTTGAGTTTTTTACTAATAAATGCTGCAAAGAGCTGTATATTTTCATCCCAAGACGATTGTTGTAGCATTTTGCTGTGTTCAGTATTTCCTTTAATCTTTCTGCTAATTTTTGCTTTGCATTTCTGGCCTACACTTTAAATCTTCAAAATTATAGTTTGTGCTAGAGCTTTTTGTGCGGCCCGCCATGCTTTTTGAGAGTTTTCAAATGATTAACATTTAAGTTATTTAGTTTATTCACCAGTGTTTGAAAGTGCTCGGCCAGCGAGTGAACAAGTTTCTTTTAACAGAACGTACAGACGGCTAGAAATTATTTGCCTATAACCCACGATACCTTTCGCAGGAAATAAGATGTTTTGGCGGCTCGGGTTGCGTGGAATATTTAAGAGAAACACATTTCTTAAGAATCGTTTTTTGGAACAAATCGAAGCACTGTGATGTAAAACAATTTCAATATAGTGATGTCAGGTACTCATGTCTATATAAACAAAGTTGTGCTGCCCTGTCAGCAGACCAAACATCCGGCCGGGTGATAACAACAAAACTTTAACATGACTATCTGGTTACGAAACTCGACGAGGAACTTCATAAAACTTGAGATTACCAAACGTCAATAAAATCGCACTCGGGTAAGTTGCTGACAAGGGTGCCACAAACGTAAGATCAAAGTAAACTAAGGCGAGACCGTGCCCTATTTAACAGTGAGTCAGACAATATTATGTCAAGCTGTGTTGTGTGACTAACATCCAAAGACAATGGTTCTATGCACAGCGTCCACAACATAAGCAGACGCTTACGTAGTCTCTCCGCAAAATCCCCTCCTACATTGACATTGTTATCGCGAGGCACAGACCGATGGGGTCAATTTGTACAAAGACTCTTGCATCGCTGTGCATCATATACAACTTCAGTGATAAGAGCTAGCAAGTAGCTGAGACGTGGTTTTACTGCTTCAGGTTTTTCAGGAAAAATTGCTTCACAATTGGTCCTGCCAAAGACCTGCAGGGCCTCCGTTTGCTTTGAGTGTTCACCACAAACATGCAAAATACACTTAGTCAGCATTTGGTTTAATCATTTGAAGGCATCAACATTGCCACCTGCAGCGTTTGCCTACAGTTCTGCAATCTCTCGAAAGGCGGAACCACGATTTAGTCAAGTTCTTTCTCTAATTTTCATATTTTTGAGAATGACGAACCTTTGCTTACAATCATGCTACCATCGAATTGGCGTCTTTATCCCGGCGAAACCTTTTTTTGTAGTAGTTGATTCAAGCTTGCAAGTTTTAACGCTTTTCAGTTAAAAATCCTTTGTGACAATTGGCAACCTCAAAAGTAACAATGTCAAAGCAAGCAAAGAATCACACTCTCTTTCAATCATACCAGAGGACAGAAAAAAAACAGTTTCAAGTACAAAATCTTGAAAATCTTGCAGACGGGCGTAAATAAACCACAATTAAAGTGCAATTAAGAGGATTTAACTAACGCGTAAACGAGTGTAGGGGGAGCTTCAGGCCACAGTAGTCATTAAAGTTGATGAGCTGATTGACGGAGTTAGTTGGAATGTTGACTTTGCTTAAACCTCTTTGGGTTCGCTGCACTCGTGCGACCTACAGCTTGTTTCTTTTCTCCAGTTGGTCTTGGACGGACTGTGCGCCGCACACACGCTTGGTGAACTGCAGAAAAATCTTAAACACGCAAAGCCAACCGTTCCGCAGGAAACGAACCTTGAATCCACCAGTCTTGTTCAAAGCAGCCGCAACGTTACTAATGCACCACAAGATTGACTTGGAAAAACATTCGCTCTTGACTTTCATGCACCTGCGCACCCGAGTTACAGGTTGGCCAAAGTTGCCGCAAAAATATTGGCAGGAGCAAGAATTTTTCTGCCGGCTGCATTAATCTGCATATTTTTTTTCGAAAATTGATTGCTTTTCGGTTTTCATCGACTCCACGCTCTCAGAAATTTTTGCACGTAACAGAATCGTGTTGCATTGGAATATAAGGTTGTTTTTGACGCATCAGTGATGTGATATCGGAAACGGAAAATTAAATAAAAAGATTTCTTACGCTTTTTACAGGTTTTTTAAAAAATGAACCGCTTTATCGAAACAGGAACAAGAATATATCTGTGGTGATTTGTTTATAATCGGTGATAATATCCGGTAAGAGTTGATAGATACTTCATCAGCGCAATGACCAAGCGAACTCTACGACCAAGGTTTCGTGCTTAAGGACAAATCTAGTTATTAGTAAATGAACTGCTGATTAGAAATTCGATCGATTTATTACATAACTACTGTATTTCCATTTTCTGGGTTTCGACTGTCAAACTGGGTAATTTCAAATGTCAAGAAAGAAAGCGTGCTTGTGAAAGTTCATATGGAGACATTTTGAGTATTTAAATTGGGAAATGTGGTACCATATACAAATCAGGAAAAAAATCGGCCAAATTTTCAATAATACTCAGAAACGGCTAAAAGGCAAAACCAAATGCTTGTAGCCAAACCACTTCTGAAAACGACCAAATTTTCACGATTTGGTCGCAAAAACGCCAAGTTCCAGCCCTGTATCAGGTTGTTGCAAAACTGAAATCATGTTTAGTGAACAATCTTGTACCATGAGTATTTTATATAGCAGACAGAAAAGAACCAAATCTATTAAACAAAACAAATTAAAAAAGAACTGCAAAAAAGAAAAAACGGTTCAAATGCAAATCTGTCAAATTTTTGCTAATGACTCTATGAAACAACGTTTTTTAACTTTTAAATAGCGTTCATCATTACAAAAATGCTTTTTCAAAATGCTTCTTTTTGCACAAGCATTTATGCATCATTTTCAGTTTTTTCGCAGGTGTTACTTTTACTGTGGTGAAGCTTAAAGATAATTTTATCTATTTTTTATATAAGCAAGGTGTCTGTGAAATACTCAAAACAAATTGTTTAGCTTACAATATATGTATTCAAAAGGAAATAAAGGTATACTAAATTGCAAAATTCGTACACGTTGTTGCTGATGCAAAAAAGACATTTGCTGATGCGAATGTATTTTTAAAGTGTTATCAAACTCTCACACAAAGTGCGCAGGGAAAGATCAAAAGGCTTCAACTGACTTTGATTATGTAATTTGAGCTCTGCAACTCCAGATAGAAGTTCCAGACGAAGCACTTTGTTTAACTTGTTTGTGATATAAATACATATTACTTGTGATTGCAAAAGTCAAATGCCACCGCTTGAAACGTTATTGACATCTCTTTTTTGACGTGCGTCAAAAAGTGGCAATTTTTGAAAGGAGTTATTGGATTTCCGTGACATTGTTTTCTCTCAGCTGCTATTGCTTAAAAGGTTGAGTGCGACTGCTGCCTTATGCTCTGCAACCAGAAAATTTCATAAGACAACCTAATGAAACGGAAATTCTTACAAACAAACATTTGCAAAATGCCTGCATTTCTAAAAGTTTGAACATTTTTAACCGAATGAGCTGCTCAACGTTTGTTTTTTTGTTACATTTACTTCACTAGTGCTTTCTAATACAAGTCATAGACTGGATTGGGTACGATTCTCAAAAACAAAATTCCTGTCAACTTTGTGATGAAATCTGCTAACAAACAAAAACATTGAGAAAACCAACATATAACAAAACAAGTAAATTATTATTTGTTTAAGCATGGGCGTTTGTGGTTCGCTGTGTTCCGTTGAACAGTATCTTCGAATGGCAAAACAAGATCAAGTGTTCATCAGATTCAAGGAAATGTAGCAGTGGTCAGCAAAAGCAGGGCAATTTTCAAGACTGCTGTCAGCAAAAGTTTATCACACGGCACAAATCTTCACTTCAGTTCGCAAAACTGGAGGGATAAAAACGATTCACATTCTAATAATAGTTAAGGGTGGATAATTTTATTTTTCAAGTACGCGCCCGTTAATTCTCACGTTTTAAGCTCTGAAGGCAAACCTAATTAAACGCTTCTTATCAGCGGTGTGGTCTGAATTCAGCAGTCAATTAAGCTGGTTGTTCAATAACTGGGTACCTTCGTTCTGCTGACCTCTCGCAGAGTTTGAGCAATTTTCTATAATTGACAGTTGTAGTGAGAAAAATTTAAGTAACATCAACACAGTTACTTCTCCGAGAAATAACACTGTTGCGTAGGAAGGTGCAACAGTTGAAACATAAACTAACTTTCTCGATTGGACATGAAACAGTTGTGCCTCATGCAAGGTGATCACATTACAAAGGTGATCTTGCGAAGTAAAGTGACATTGGTGACACAATAATTTCATTCTCGTCAAAACTTTGTTCAGACCACTTTTTCTGACAACAGGAAAAGTTTGAAAAGCAGCTAGTAAGTGTTGGACGCTCCAAACCTTGCAAACAACATCATGAGCCCTGTTACCAAAATGTTGCAGAATTGGATTTTAGGTTGAACCGTAACGGTTTTCCGTGGTCGAGACCAATGGATCAACGCGAATACATTATGAGAGCGATCGTTAACCTGCTGTTAAATTTGACTGGTGTTAAATAAATGTTATTCATTCAATTATCAAGCTCCCTCGTTTTTCTCCATACCGCAATAATAACATTCATTGATAAATAGGGTAGTTTCTGGAGGACTACCGATAACTTAGAAAAGTCACAGAGCAAACAAACCTACAGTCACATGCTACTGTTGCAAGAATGAAAGGCATGCCACTCAATAGCTTGGCAAACATAGTTGCCAGACTGTGCTCAGCACATGGCCTCTTCGACCCTAAACAAAGCGTGTTTTTCGAGCAAACTTTCTTCACTTGCGCGTCAAAGCAGAAGTGCAAACGAGTCCGCAATATGCCTTAATCTATGGATTATCCAGCTTTGGTCTACGTATAGTCTCATGCCTCGCAGCTTCGTTTTTAAACTTCGTTTTACATAAGAGTTCTATGCGCTACGGATAAAGTCAATTGCTTAGTGAATATTGCCATTCATTCATTTACACAGATGCTGGTTGTGAAGCTTCCAAAAGTAACAACGCGGTTCTCACAATTTGCATGACGAGGTACGTTTCTGCTTAGAGGTAAAAGTATTAGGTGCCGCAAAAATGCTTGATGAACAGCAGTCCTTCAAAATAAGTCGATTTGCCTCATCCAGTCTGTGCCTCAAACCACTTTGTGCCTGTTGATCTAAGATACCACATTATTTGACTTTGACAAAACTATAGGTTCATAACGTTATAAAGTTTAACAATGTTAAAAATAATCCGATTATTTATATGTCTCAAACCTCCGCCAAAAATACGAAACTGCAACCAAAACAAATCGTTGCAATGAGGCGACGATATGAGACATCTTTCGTCAAGCTAACTAACTGCAATTTATGCACAGATTTGGTGGCTCTGACGTTGGCAAGTAATGGCAAACAAAAGTTTACTAAATAATATCTCTTTAAATCCATACAACTTGAAAAAGGGCTCATCGTCAATTTGGCAAAGCAGTTATTTCCATATTTGTTGCGTTAGCCTGATTGAAGCCAAATGTAGGACTTTTGTTTTCAACTAATTGCAACATCTCCACTTTGAGACTGAGACTTATTTGTCGTGCTAGGATTTGGAATTACAAAAATGAACAAAAGTTTTTCCAGATCTTTTTCAACCGTCCCCTCTTTTATTGCACAAATGCAGATTTGAATTGATGGTTGTATAAGGGACGGTGCACACTGATGTGTTACTCAGTTGTAAATCTTTAATTTTCACGTCCAGCCAAAGTTTCCAGGTCGCATGGGCTTGATGAAGCATTAAAGGATCTTGAAACCACGAATGAAACTGACATCTTTTGCAAAAATTGGTAAGGCGCTTTCACAAACACCTTTAGAGCTTGAACAGAAGAGCAATTGATTTTTATCATACACCGCAAAAATTATGATGGCGTCACCTTCGTCATTTCCGTGAGGGAATGCATCTTATGTACAGTATAATACAAGCACTTGGAATTCGAAAATGATCTTTGAATTACTTTATTTTTAAATGCATACCATTCTGTCTGAACAGTTGAAAGAGGGAACAATTTGTACAAATGAAGCTTTTACTTGTACACTAGAGCTAGAAAAGAATCAATGCACCCCAGCAAGCTTCGGTCTGACGCCGACTTCTGTCATTGCAAAAACTAAAACATCTTTTAAAAGAGAGTACGGGAATGATTGGAGGCGCGAAGTGCGGTTGTATTGACCAAAAATATTGTGTTTATCGCATCCAAAACTGCTTCTTAGTCTTATTTTACACTTTTTAGACATGGCAAGAATAAGCTAACCGAAGTCTCGAAATTCAGGTAGAAATCTTTTTTTTAAACGGAGTCAGAATGGAATTGAATAGAACTTTATGGAATTGGAACTGATGTGTTCAACACACGAAGAACTTTGACTGCGTACGCTCGACGTCAACTGGGCGTTCTGTAGAAATTTCCTTTCCACGTTGCCCACTGAATTGTCACATTTAACTTCAAGCAGGGGTTAAGCTGGTTGCTGTCAATTACGTCACCGACGCTGAGACGAAACAATCATACGTTTCCTTGCGCCGCGGGCGGTGCAGACGACTTTTGAAATTAGAGCGTGAGAAATCAAACACTAACTAGCTTCTTCGAAATTTACTATCGATGGTTGAATACTTTTTGCTTGTGCAATTTTTGTTGCTTATTCCCAGCAAAAATTTCATGCTCGTCAAATGGCCCGGAGGCGAAGGCCGCTTCCTGCGCTGGGCTGGTTGCGCACCAGGTGGTTTCGGCGGTAAGCCTCGCCTGCAACTCACAAGCAATAATTTTGAAGTATTCGCATGCGCAGTCCTGTCCCAATAACAAAAAAGTGTTTTGAACGAAAGCGCCGTACTTCTAAAATATCCTGCATAGTGCTATACGAGAATGTCGAACAAATTTCAAAATCGTGCGCGAACCGACGAGTGTTTTGTGTTGCACGTCGCTTGGTTTGGTACATAAGGAAGTTTTCCAGCAGTGTTTTAACATCACATACGGCAAAAGCGCTTTGCTTCAAATGATAAAAAAAACACCATCGAGGTCACATTTTTTACCTTACGGCAAAATAAAGTGAGTGGTCGACCCTAAATTTTTTGTCCTTCACATTTGCAAATTCTTTGCAGAAATCGAGTACAATAACGTTAAAACGGTGTAAATCAGTGACTGGACACCTCGTTTGCGGGTCTATAACATGAGCAAGGACTCGTGAGAAGTGAGAACGCTGTTGCGTTGGTTCAACTTATTACGTAATCTGAGCTTGCGTCATCAAGAAGGAATGCAAACAATTGCCAAATTGACGTAACATAGTTATCTGGTCAGAAGAACACTTCAAGTTTTCCAGAAAGTAACCCTGGATGAGGACGGCGAAAGAAATGCTTTGAAAAAGGGACCTTCCATTGCTTTTCTCGAAAATCGTAGTATGATTAAGATACTGTGTGACGTTTTCATGCGTTTCAGGACAATGAGTAAAACTCCATGTACTAATTTGTACAGAGGAAGCGAATTATCGTTCTATGTCTTCCTTCTCGCGTTTAGTATTATCTGTTGAACAGGACTTTGGTCAAACAGATGGAGGTTTTCGTTTATACACATTCACACTATACAACTTTTGCGCCCAATTCAAATTTCAAACCAATAGACAAGGTGTTTGGGAGAGAGGACTCAGAAAAGCTACTGCATGTTTGGTGAGACGCTTCCACTTAGCTGGATGGTAAAACGTAAAGAGGGGGCGTTTTATCTTTCGCTTATAAACATTGGAAACTCTTTCAATTGAAAAATATAAATGGGGCAAACGGACGTTGAAGGACGATGAAAATTACCTCTTGCGAGTTTTTACGAACTCGCTGCTACAAAGTACAGAAGTGACTTTAAACAGGTTATCATTAACTGGTGATATCTTTGTTGTCTGAATAGTTCAAATATTTTCTAGAAATGTAGAATGATCCCAAAAGATCTAGGAAAACACCTGTAAAACTACTGCTGGGAACCACCACCGTGGTGTGACTTCTCACCCACACGCTATTTGCTACCAAACTGCGCACAACGTTGCTTATAGTCGCTCTGATGTCGCAACAGAAATGACTTTTTAAAATATCGCAATAATCATGAAATGATTTGTTGAGAAGCACGGCATGGGACTGATCACTCGTCTACTTTTCCACGTTCTCGTATCGTCATTGAAGGTTACAACATCCAACGTAAGACAGGTGCACTAACAATTTACGCAATGAAAAATCAGCGTTTCTCCCACACCATTGACAGAACGCTGATTCCTTCACGACATACACACAAGAAGACGCTGGCAACGCCGTGATTTTAATGGCTAAACCGGTTTTAATCAAGTATTAATTGCTTTTTAAATTAACCAGGTTCTCCGTCCAAAAAGTTATGTCACAGTACCGCGTTCTTCTCCAGTCTATTTTGATATTCCAAATTTTGAGTATAGAAAATGATAAGTGACTAGACGAGAATTACAGTGACATAGCATTTCATTTGATTACGTTATAGATTGATACATTGACATGTGTCATGCGCACTGAGGAAATTGCCTGCAATTACGGGATTTTCCTGGAGAGCTATAAATAAATTTAAATGTCAGGTCTTCGGAACCAAATATGCTGTGTTTTGCCATTTAATTTAGTAATTCGTTCTGCATTCAGCCCAAATCCGTAAAAACAACGATCGTTCCTAAGAACGGCACGCTAGACATTTGAATATTTCTATCGCAATTTGATAAAGTCTAATAAGCAAGTTACGGCGCATTCGACCAGTTATATGTCTTACGAGTTGCTTCCAGTTCAGAAAGTGAGGAGTTTGCATTTGGCGAATCATCAAAGTCACATCAAGATCCACATCAACTGATTCCATGCTGCAAAAACTTCCTTTCGACAGATTTAGCAAGTTTGATCCTTTCACTTAAAACTATAGCAAGATATTTTGTAACTGTAACTTGCTTGCTCTCGTTAAGCTGCTTTGCTTTTTGCCAAACTTTCTTTGTAGTGTACGGTACACTACGCAGAACCAACTTTGTCTGGGTCGCGTTGTCATCTACCTCACAAGCGTAACTTTGCAAGAATACGACAAGAAAACTTCACGCGCTTGGCGACAACAAACTCAGTTTTCCTGACTCTCCACCTTCCCTGCATAGTTTATGGTCACAAGTCTTCGGCAAGATCTTGTGATAAGAGCATCAAATGAAGTACCGGCAAGGAGACAAAGCGATTTTTGAACTAAAATAACATAAGTTTAATGGCTTACAAGTATCTCTCTCGAGAGTGATTATGTAGCTGTTAAGATTGTTAAAGACCGATACTGCTGGAATTCGTCGCGGTTCTCAGATGATCTGAGATAAGAATCACAGCGACACTGACGTGTATCTACGTAGAACAAGGTCAAGTCTCGCTCAAATCTTTGCATGATCTACAAAGGCTTTGCTTGTTCTAATGAAACGCTTTTCGCCTTCAAGGACGCCTCCAGGTATTGTCGCAAAATATACTTGCGAACGGTTTTCGGTGCATCTATGGTCATTAAGGGGAAAATAATGCTGCTATGCACCAACGTGCTGGCGATCAGGCAACCGACCTACCAATTCCTGTTCCTGCTGCAGCTCTTTTGTTCAGATTACAGATGTATCAGAATCAATTGCCCTGAAAGTGACGTGTGATTACATTTTTATGAGAAATGTTAAGGTTTTGTAAATAAAAATCACAATATTAAGCGTTGAAACTTAATAAAAAACAAAATAGTTGTTCAATCGTTTAAGCCTGTGGTCAACCTAACTCTGAGAACATGGTAATATAAACCTAATGTCTGACGTAAATCCGTACAGTTTTTCAAAACAAAACAAATAATTATTTTTATTGAAACGCCTACAGTTGCATGAAAGAAATTTGGTCAGTCCACATGATAACGTTCCAGAAAGATCTAAGTTTTGCCTGAAATATCACCAAATCAATAAACCATAAATAAAGTTCGATGTAGCTTAAAACTAGAACTTTATCCAATAGTTTTAAAGTAAAGTTCAAAACAATGACAACACATGAAATTGGTAGAGAATAATTGCTGATATTGATTTTACCACAACTTCCAATTGGAACATCCACTGGAGTTTCATCCTTTCTGGTGTAAAAGAGGAGGTATGAGATTAGTTAAATTAACGACTTAGTACGCACGTCTCTTGCCATATTTGACAACATTGAAATCGCTAGTTGCAACATTTTACTTTCTGTATGTCTGTATCTGAAGTCCATTTTTATCTACAGAAGATATGCGGAGAAACAAGCCTAGAATTGTGAAACTGTTGTAGTTTTTCATGGTCAACGCTCCATATAACCTACCTAATTTACCTTACTTTCACAGCAACACGCCAAAAGTGATGGATGGTTGGATTTGTACGCACTACTCTGCTGCAATCAATAAGCAGTTGAGCAGTTCCTTCCACGACGAGACCAACGTAGAAGCACGACGATTGGTCTTGATTCCAGCATGCACGCGCGGCCATGCTGCAAGAGACGTGCACTATTCAGGATGGCGTACCGGCAGAACAAAGTCCAAAGGATGTCTTTGGGCAGAGATCCAAACAACTTTTTTGACGTAGCCTACTTGTAAAAACTGGTCGTGCTAAACAGGTGCGCAGCGCATCTCAGTGTTCAATGCCGAAGCGCAGTCCCGGAAGCTTTCTCAGCCATGCCATTGACATCAGCGCCCATTAGAATCTCATTTACTGTGAACTCCGGTTTCCCCAGTGACTTCCAATTCTAAACAGAAACAATGCAGATGTTTTTGAGCTCCAAACATGGATGCATTACAAACCGGCAACCGGATGTCAGAATACCGTATCAAGTCCAGGTGCAGGCATAGCAAAGCGCTGCAGCATTGCTGTTGCTTCAGTTTCTCGGTGAAGAATGCGATGCTCGCGTTGAGGCATGAAAATGCAGAGAAGCTTGCTGAGGTGAGCCATTAAAACTTCATGCACAGTTTTTGAAATTTGTTGTTTGTCAGACATGTTAAATGACTATCATACTTTGAAAGCTTCTGGCTCATCATTGGTACAAGACCAGAACACCCTTTCAGTGCAACAGCTCGTGCTTGGCACAGGAAAGCAAGAAATCCAAGCTATAAAGCCGTTTTCAGCAGTCTTATAAGCTTTCATGCGTCTAATCATATTTCTGAGAGAGATTCGAGAGTATTCAACTGTATATTGTCTGGAGGAAGTGGCCGAACAGTCGTTTAACATACTATTTTATAGATAAAAACGTTTCTTTGGGTTTAATAACAACATTACCAACACAACTTGTAACATATATAGTCATCTTCTCCTTACAAGGCTGTGGTATTGTCTGCACGTAAACAATAACTTTCAACATATTTATAGGTTATAGTGAGGAGCGTGTTTTAGCTCGTTTGATAATAATAATTCAAGACCTCAAAAATCTGCAAGATTTTGGCAAGTGACTTTTATTTCGACAAGCATGAGCCAAAGCTTATATCTTCTTTATCATTTAAAAACATTTTCGAGAAAAATTTGACAGTAACATGCGCTTTGTTCTAACTTAAGTGCAGAACATCAGAAGCTGATGTAGCACATTTGGGTCACCATAATCGGTAATCGACCTGATGTATCTTGTATCGTGTTGTTGGGGCGCGCGGCCATGATCGTCACTCGATCATGACAGTTTACATCTTGCGGTTAATCTTACACTGATCGCGAAAGATAAGATCCGACACTATCTCAATTTGCTGCATGTTTTTTGTTAGTTGCCTGTCCAAAAACTAGCTTTGATGAGTTGCTCGGGACACATTACCGATGTGTTGAAAGTGCCTAGCACTCTCAATGCTGCTGCTGGTGATTTATTTGACAGTGATAGCAAAGCTTTCGCACAGCTAATAGTCATTTACACATAATCACAGCTGTTCTTATTATTTTTCAATGGACTTCCAACATCATATAAAAAGAGACCTTAGCCAAAGCTTCAATGCTTTGGAACGAAAATACTACAAAATTGATGACGTTTTTGTGGAACCTTATCTGCACTTTGAAGCGAACATGTGTGTCTGGTCTTGCAAACAGCATTATGTGAGGAAATGGAAAGCTTCTTATCAAAGTCACGACCATCGCTAAGTTTTTACAGCTATGCTTTTCGACGCAAAGGTCTAATAAGCAAATAATAACGAGCTGAACGTTTGCGTCCTCGCAACTTAATTGCGAATGCTTAGTTCAGCACATTTTTTACTGAATTAATCTGTCTGCTGGTTGCTGTAGCAATCCCGAGCCTAGCATTTTGATCACATATAAGACTTAGGAGTGGCGCAGTTGCATATTTTCAAAGCGATGATGAAGAAATTGTGTTAATGTGACTGCGCAATAAAACATTCGAGTTCACGTTTTGTTATTCATCGGACAACCAAAAAAATACAGTTCGATTCAAGTCGACACGACTCTATTTTTAGTAACAGGCCGCGATAGCGCCAGGTAGAGGGATACCAAACCTCTGTGCATTGCGAGTTAATCGAAAGATTGCAAATGACAAGGTTGCTTGCCTTTTTCAGTTTGGTAAAATACAATGAAGACAGCCACTTGTACAGCAATGAAAGCGTAGTCTTTCACCTTCAGATTGCTGTATATGCTAGAAGTGTTCCAAATCCAGCCTTTTACCCCGTGACCATGGTTTTGCCAATTGCGGTGCTATGATATGCGGCTGAATTTGTATTGCAGTAACTCAAACGTTTGTTAATGGTTTGTTTAATTCTCTGTTAGTATATGCTTGTTGTTATTTAAAACGGTCTTTACATATTATGGCAGCTGTGTCTGGCCTTTCAAACCATCACTGCACATTTTTCCGTGATAAATCAGTTTTGACTCTTCCGTGTTTTGCAACAGCTAAAATATTTCCAAAAAGATTCCTGACTCCCTACTTTGGAACACTGGAAGTGTTACCAGCTTTGTTCACGCAAATGCAATTACCACGCCTGCTGAAAGTCCCGCAGCAGCGCTATTTGATAAAGGCGTTGATTTTGACTGCTCCGGCCAGAGGTACGTTTCAGGTTTTGACCTGTTGCTAATTCCCGCCCGTCCCATAATGCAAAGTAAGGTCATCTTCTTGTTCATCGTGACTGCGCGCCAAAGACTATGACGCTTTGTTTTTCGACCAAAAGTGACGTCACAGTTTATTAACACTCGCATCTCCTTTCTCCAGTGAAATTAAAGATTGTAAACTCTAAACAGGTGGGCTGGGGTTTTACCTATGTTTAATGCAGTGTTTCCCAACGGGGTGCCTTTTGCAATACCCAGGGGTGCCGCGAGCTAGTACGTTTTTCAATATATTATTGAAAATACATTTTCAAAATGTCGCCAAGTTTAATGTTCTCAGCGTCTCAGGTTATACTGCTACAAATTTAGTGAAAGCCGCTTTAGGGCAGAGTTTGCTGGCACTTCCGCAAAATGTCTTGATTTCTCTTGTGCAGTATATCAAGACAGAAAACAGTAGGTTAAGCACAACCTTCAACCTCAGACTTTTACTTTAAGACGGACGCCGTAATCCTTGGAATCGAATGTGTGGAATTACATGGAGATAAGACCTACCTGTACCTGAACTATGAGCATAAGAATATGTCTACCAGTTTTAAGGCAGAACGAAGACGCATTGACTTTAGTCATTCAAATCTTTCAAGAAAGTCTGCAAGATTCGTTGAAAAGCACAGCACCGACGTTAATCTTCCACAGTTTTGAAAAAGCTGAAAGAGCTCACTCAGGGGCGCATCGAGGTTAGATGGCGCCCGGGGCAAGAAACAAGTTTGGCGCCCCCATGTTCGAACTTGAGCTCTTTCGGAAGCAAATTTATTGCATTGAAGAAAATACTTGCGACAGTTTTGGGACTTTTCGGCGCCCTTACAATGATTCGGCGCCCCATGTTGACTCGGCGCCCGGGGAATTACGCCCCCCTTTCCCCCCTCGTTACGCCCCTGGTCTCACTGAAGTCAACTGCCCAAATTCATCCATTCCGTTCCTAAAAGTATCGGATTAGATGTGGAAGTTGCGACTTAGACTCCATGAGTTGGAATGTATCTTGTAACTTCTAGACAATGGTCACAAATGTTTTCTTTAACCCCGTAATTTGGTTTGTTTCTGAAAAGTAGTAATTTTAATTTATTTGTTTGTGAGCAGACACGAAGTCCACAGTATGAACAAACACACTCTGCGGAACGCAGGTCGATAAAAACAGACAAAACAGCATGTAGTGCAAGGGATTGAAGCCAGCGGAATCACAGGGTTACAGACACTTTTTGCAACTGCATTGAAGACAGAACCACAGGCTTACAGACACATTCTTAGCACTAAAGTTAGCTAACACGTAACACTTGTTACAAAACTACTGCGCAGTAGGGCGCCAATTCGTAAACTGGTCTAGTCTAGGTAAAATGCGGAAGCATTGTGGCATGGGCATGACACGCCATCAATCAAAAGCATGCAGCAAAGTTCGATCACTCATTCACAGAGTAAAATGCGATTATAGTGTTCAAAGAATAGGGACGAATACAAACAATCTGACTGTATCAAAGGATATCCCATATGTTGTTAGATTTTCTGCATCTTTCGAGAAACAGGTGCGTGTATTTACGTAACAGTGCCTCAAAGGTAGAAATGTTACATTGAACTTGGTGGCTACTAACACTCGCTCTCCAGGGCAAGTTGTATAGAGCTCTGCATCCAAAATTATATGCCACACACAATCTCCGCATGCATGACTTCCTGAAATTACACCATAATTGTGATGCATACATGGGTGTACAAAAGGAACGAAAAAGTACGTTTTTAACTGCATTTGAACATCGGGAAAAGGAGACTCGCAGCTTGTTTGTTGCACAATATTGATATCGCATTTGTCTCTGAATGTCTTTGTCATCTGAGAGCTCAGTATTTAATACAATCCCCAGATATTTGTATTGGTTAACAGATTTTACGTTTTGACCACCCAATGTCAACAGTGGAGTGACTGTGCTTTTTGCACTTTTAGCCTTAAACGTCATACAAACAGTTTTGTTGCAGTTGAAAATAATCCCATGCGATTCTGCATACGCCTGGCACACATCTAGTATTCTTTGCAACCAGCGTACGCTTGGACAAAACACATAGAACGCTCGACGTACTTTTTATGAAGACGGGTGTTTCAAACCGTAAGTACTTTAGTTTCGCTCTCGATTAAAAACAAAATATTACAGAACTTACATAAGCCGACCATCCAAGTTGATACGTTTATAAGCACGTTGGAGAGTTTTGCTTTATTAAATAGTATACGTTCTATTAGTGGATTATTTTTGACGGCTACAAGTTTTCGGTAATCAACGATAAGAAGTGCAAGGCCGCAAAGAAAACTTTTGTACTGTCTGAAAAAAACTTTGATTAATTAGTGATGATTATATAATAGCAAACATTCTGTCTCGATGTAAAGTTTGCCAAAACGCAGGCATTTGAGTAAAACCCAAGCGGCTGTGGAAAGCAAAATCTGCAAGCACATGAAAACGAAATGTTAAAATAGCGCTGCGATGTTTAGAATAAGATTCAGGAAGCCATCTGAAGTCAAATAACGTTCGAAAAGATTTTGCTTTATCTCGCTCCAGCGCTCCGAACGATTGAAAGTGATTAATGGCAAGCTCGTGCGGAGCCGAACGTTATGGCTTTGTTAAAGATGGCCATCGGCGTGACGAAGCGGCCAGTCACTTGCCCTGCTCCGTCACTCCGTTAGTGAGTGATGCAGAATGAGAGGAAACATGCAGCAGTCAGGTAAATTGCGTAATACCTTAAACCGAACCAGGGATTGGCTCATTTTGTTGCATTTTGCGAAATTACCTCACATACGTCCGTAGGATCGTGGTGTGTCACCCTGCTCAGCACAGGAATGCGAAAAATGTCTGAAATATTTTTTAATGTACTTACTGTGAGCAGTTACGTATCGATTGTAAAACTGTTCCTTTATTTTCATGTTTGCGACTCGTGTTTTTCGAGCTAAAAATGCGTTACCTCGAAAACGAGGTAATTGCTATAGCAATTTCCATTGCTCTGTTATTTGTTGTATTTCGCCATTCAAAAGACGGTTGTAAAACTTTAGTACATGATGCTAAAAGTGTATTTCCACACCGAAGCAGAAAATTATGTACCTCGCAATATTCGGCCAAGCGTCACATCGAAGTCACGTTTTCAGTTCGCATTTTTTAACTACAAATTAAACATAGTTATTCAAAAATTGGAAACACGAAAACAATCTGTTTTTCTATCAAAGGCAGATCACTTCATCTCTGCTAAGGCAAGTAGTAGAGGCAAAAAAGTCAGGATTATTCGTTGTTGGGTTGGAAAAGCTGTAGAAGTCTACTTGGCGTCATTTCTAGATTGAATCGAACTAAGACTTAAGCAAAAATTCGTACTCTTACGGGTGCCACAAGCATCTGACAAAACCTTACAAACTGTTGTTCAAAGTTTTCGTTTTCCTTTGCAAGAAAGTGTTTCATCCGATAGAGCAGTTTAATGCCAGCTCAGTCAACAGACGGAGTTTTTGTGCCTGCTACCTTTCTCGCTCTTGTATCGCGTATGCCCATTGCCCAGACCATAACGAAATATTAAGAAAAGCGAGCGTGTCACTGAAAGTGCAGCAGTCAGCTGAGAAACGCTTATGTTACATCAGTAAACAGGAATATCTGCACTTCGGAAGGTAGCGTGTGCACACATGTAGCGTAGCGCAAGAGATGAGGTCTCCATCACTCACCAAGTGTAATACGAGCGAACAACGTCACAGCCTGCAATCTTGCTAGCAATTGATGATAATGGTGGATATGTATGCTTCATGCTCCGGAATTGCGTATCATTTTTCAAAGATGCAGCATCTGCCATGAAACCGACACCGCTTTCCCAACAAACAGACAATACAGCGTTTGACCAACGTCGTTAAAAGACCAATGCCAAGTAAACACCAAACGTAGACGTTGGTCAAGGTCATGCCAAGTCGATTGTTTTCAGAAAGAACAGCTTTTCTTTGGCAACGGTTAATGCGTTTACATCAGTGAAGTAAGCACTGACCTGGCCTTGCACGCATAACGTTTTACAAACAACCGCTTCGACGTAACGCAACGTAGAGCGGCGCGATCTCTGTCAAGCAGCGAATGCCAAGTTGTCTTGCCCGGACAGGAATCTCGAAACACTCATGAGTAAAACACCTCCAGGCAAAAATGATTATTTCGCTTTCCGCCGTATCTGTCAAGTTATTTAATAAGCTTTCACAAAGAGTTCGTAGTTGAGCACGCATTTCTAGTAAAACCTGCTTTCCTCGACGCGGGCAACACTGGCACGAGCAGTGTGCGCGAGGATATGGGGATGGCGGATCGTGGTACGCGATAAGAAAATTCCTGGATGAGAGAGCTCGTTTGAAATATTTCACCCAGCGATCACCAGAGGCCAAGAATGAGTTTGAGTTTAAAAATGCCGTTTATCATTTGGGTGTAACTAGCCGAAAGATACGGCTTTCAGTGCGTTTTCAACATCATTCACCATGTATCTTTAGTTTCCAGAGTTTGATAAGTTAAATGCACATGAATGAAGACGGCCAGCCGCTCACCTACGCCATGCCTAAATTCGGAATACCTTTTTTAGGCAACACCCCACCACCCTTTCCGTTTCTGCTTACATGGACTTGAGCTATGTACTTGGTACCTAATATTGTGCATATGCGTATTTATAAATATGACTTTGGCTTCTGTTCATCAATCATCGGCAGTTTGTCACCTATACTTCGTCATTCAACGTTCAGTTTTAGGTGCGCATTAATGTTGATCGCAGACAAGCAGCAACATTTTCTTGGCCTGATTTAAATAACCCTTGCGATATTTACTTTTTTCATTCAAATTGCACTGCGACATTTCTGCGGGGTCGTCAGTGCAAGGAAAACCTGTTTCAGCTGTCGCTGCAGTGTTCCACGATTTCTAATCTTCCTTTTTTGCGACGCTTCCAACGCGATTCTAATCGCAATCTTGAACTTTTGTTGACACATGTTCGGCAGCACTTTAGCGTGAGAAGCATTTATCAATGGCAGAGTGACAAGTGGTTAAAGTGTTAAAAGTTAAATCGTGAACGATAAATATTGATAAATAAGGGAAAGCAACTCAAGAACATGAAACCAACCCTGTTGAAATGACGACAGTCACGAGGGATGTACAGGATGTACAACGTAATTGCTCTCTCAACAAAACTTTCGAGAAGTCTATTTTTAGCATTAATAGAAATAGAAAAACTTGATGCAGGATGGTTTCTATAGGTAAGACGCAATTTGTTTCGCTGTACTAAGCTGGAGTAACCGCGTCTCAGTAAAACACGTTTCAGGGATTCACGAAGCCTGGGATCATGCACTGTGTGGTAATGATCAGGAAATGTACCTTGATAATTGCTTTTTATTAATTTAAGAGATCAAAATAGTGTTTACTGTGTGACTTGCAAAGAGACCACCCACGAAAAAAGACCTAAGCTCAGATTGCCAACTGTTAAATTCACTTTTCGCGGTCTGGTATTTTCAAACTGCAGTGTTTACATGTTTTTGAATCCAACAACGACGGTTCTGTTCCAGGCACAAATTAAACTACTTTTCGAGCTGTTTGAGATCAACATGCACGAAACGTGAGCAGGTTTTGAGTCACGCCATTGCTATTAGCTGAACACGTATAAGATTCACGGTGAATGGAGTTGGGTTTTGTGACTTTATTAGCCCTTATCCGATATTTCCTATTAAAGTTGTCTCAGGTTGCAGTGAATGCCAGATTGTTTTGTTGATACCTTAATCTTTTCTACTTTTTAGGGCAGGAGTAAAAGTCATACGTATGACGGTAAAATGTTTCCGACAGAACCAATCGTTCTCCACCCTTACCGCATAGACCAAAATAAGTAAAATGATAATCGCTTTAGGCTTTTGCAAAACCTCTCGCATGGGCGGAGGAGATCAGCAATAATGCGTACACAGCCATACATTTAAAATTGACATCGAAAGCGACAGGTAGACTGACACTATCTAGGACTAATAAAACGTTTACGTCAGCAGGCCTTTTTCGGAAGGATCGTGGAAAAAACGCGTCTGGCCTTTCTTCTCTGCGCCTAAGCGATAAAAACGCCAGCTCAGCGGTTGGAGGCACAAGTTCGAGTCGACACTTGACACTGAAATGAGTTCCACAGGAACGGGATAAAAAAGTGTCGTAGCTCCAAATGACCGGCGTATTACTTTTTCGAGAACGCGGTAGGAAGAGTTCGAGCAAGGCTCTTGACAGTGAAGGTTTAGTTATTGAAAGAGATCGCAGTAAATTTGTCGCTAGAGCCCTGCTTTGATATTCTAGTTCGCTCACTATATTTGCTGGTTAACGCAAAACTTGACAAAATATTGTTACTGTAAGTTAGTAGTAAACGATAATTGCAGTTTATATTTTAATTACAGCAAAGGCAGCTAGAGTAAAATAAGAAGATTTTTGAAAAGTTTTTCATAGCCTTTGAAAAGTTCAGTAGGTGCGCTGTTTCGAATAATCAGCTTTGAATGAACCATTCGAAATGAAGTAATCAATTAATGTAATCGTTATTTTTTGTTTTTACTTTAGCGAGCAAAACTAACTTAAAAGCAAGCGCTGAATCGCTGCTCTGCTTACCATATCTTCACACTTCGACAATTTTTAATAAGCAGCAAGTAATCACAAAAAGGTGGGTAATATATAACGCTATATTTCGTAAAATAAACAGTACTGTTCATGGTAAAAGGTTTTGACTTCTCATAATCTTTGAAATAAATAAAGTTTGTTGATTTTGATGGAATGTCTGTTTTATTGGAGAAAATGAAAACCGTTTTTGAGGGCATTAGGTGGTTTTTCCAATTAGTGCACTTATTGTTTTATAATTGTGTTTGGTAAATATTTACCGCAAGTTTCGCAGAGCATAAAACAAATTCCACTCCGCTATATTCTTTAGAATATATTTTTGTTGCGAATTATTTTGTTACGTTTTTGTAACTCTGACCAAAATAAAAAAAGCAAATCCAGCGAAATGTGACTGCAGAGTCAACATTTGCCCGCGTGGGTAAACCGCGCAATAATAACTTGATGATAAGCGTTGGTATTTCTTGCCTTGCAGATACTGACGATGCATTCTACGATGAAATTGATTGCTAGATGTCTGTTGATCGTCCTCGTATTTGCAATTATCGGTTCTTCCGCAAGACCGACGACCGACGCGGGTGACAGTGGCAACCACCCCAGGTTGTTGAAGCGCATTCACCATCATACCAGGTACGGTTGGCGTTTAACACACGAAAGCCCATCAGCCAAACGAACAAATTACTTTAGCTGGTTTTATAACGTGCCGCGCATGTCGACAACCTCAGAATCGCTGACTTTATTTTGATCATTTCGCGGAAAAGCGGAAGTGACGTTTTGCAATATCTCTCTCTTTTCGGCTTCGTAACACTGCTGATAAATCGTACCAACCGCATTCTTAAATACCGAATTGATGACTAGTACATTTCCTTTTCATTTAGTCGACAAAATTTTGGTAAAAGTGCGAACGCTATGATTTTGACAGCCCCCCGGCTGCTAACCCGGCGATGGTAGAAAGTCGCTTTTTTCGGTTTGGAAGCGTCAGCAGCCGCGGCCAATTAACGTAAGGCGAACTACGTCAAGATCGGGCGCAGCGCCGCGAAGCGCGATGATAACACGCGAGGCTCGCGCCGGTGACAAGCCGTGTTAAGCGAGAGATCAACATCAAGGCTCGAGCCTTCTCTTTCACGCAACGTTCTGCAAATTCCCGCTGTGCCTAGCGCAACATGTTAAAAAATTCGTGCGAGGCAATTGATAATAAATGAGACGTTGCTGCTTCCGCGTGTTTTCATCGTCGGTGTTGCTGGTTTATGGAAAATTGACAACACTGCTTCCCAATCGTTGCAGAACATCGACCAAGAAGCGCCATGCCGAAGTTGAGCTCACCGAGACAATGATGCAGAAGATGAGGGAGTTGCGCATGAGAGCGCTGGTTAACGGCCTCGTCAACAACCTGGACAACAATGCGGTCAAGGTCAGTACTTCTGATGTTTGCAAATAACCTTAACCGTGTGTTACTCATGTGGTCAAACCTCAAAGCTTCGATTGCGAACTCGCATCGATTGTTCGGCTTCTATCGCTCTTTGCGCGACAAAGAACGCGACGCACCTCACTGCGCATCGCCGCAGAGCGGTCAGCGAAGCAGAACGAAGTCGCTGCGGCGACTTCGATTAGCACGGAGTGCGATGATCTGTACTGTCCGAATGAACGTGAATAAACGCTCAATATGGGCCATGCAAGTCAGTTTAAGGGTCAACTACACAGCACGCCATTCACGCACTTGCCTTTGCGAAACTGTAAACAAGCGCTTGAATACAAATAAACACGGCACAATGCAAGCATTGTGTTTGGCGAAGAAAGGCCTCGGTACACGGATCGGGGATGATGCACTCGCGTTCTGGGTTTCTTACGAATCGGAACGCTTTCCTCACAGCTTCTCGAATTGCCATGAAGTAACTGTTCTAAATTTATGCCGACCAGGCTTGACACTAATAGAAAAACTTTTGCGAAAAACTAGAATTCAATCTTCACGCAAACTGATTACAACAGCGCTACAAATGAAACTGGCACGAGTACATCTGCACTTGAAATTTAGGGAAGCCACGACATCGACCTTCGCAATAAATCCAAATTTATTCAAAATGCGAGTTCTCAATCGAAAGCTTGTTTGATGACCACCATTTTTTGCGTTTGTGCTTTATTTACAATTAATATAAGATCTGTTTGGCGCATTTCTGTTTTAGAAAATTTTTGGTTGTATAGCATTCAAACATGGTCGAATTTAAACAAAACTGAACTTTGAACGATGTTACTTTTTTCGTTAAGTGGAAATTTTCCATAAAAGCATGGTTTTTCAACTGCCAAGTTTTGAAAGCAAAGCACTGCCCTTCCATGAACGCGTTGGAACACACACAACATACTGCTCAGAACAGAGGCTAGTTAGGGAAAACCGCGTGGCCCATAACTATCTTGAGCGTTTTTTCACAGGCGTCATCATATCGCAGAAAAATCTGGCGGCTATACTTAGCCATGTTGCGAAGAAGAACTTGAACACGAAAGTCAGAAGTAAAAGAAGCGCAAGAGCTGATGCCGAAACTCAGGAATAAAAACAAAAGTCGATCTTGCAGCGGAAGAGGCCTCCAATGGACGCTTCGTGGTTGAAATCGAAAATACCGCGCGTACTTTCCAAGTTACTTTTATACTTCCGAAGAGACGCCGAAGGTTCCTGATTGATCTTATCTGACACTGTCAGAAACCAACTACAACGGTTTCACCAAAGACTTCGTGAAAGAAGTGCTTGCGGCAACTATTCATCTGCGATTCACAATTGAATCGCCATTTCTTCTGGTACTACCTGCACGTCAACAGATTGCGTCTTCCCTGTCTGGCGCACTGCCCTAGCCCCTAAATGCTTTCACAAGCATCACACCAACTGACGAGACGAGCCAGCGAGTCTTTTGACTGACGTCTGCATTCATTGTTCAGCACATCCTTTCCACTCACCTTCTCGTGAAAATAGGACGAAATTCCAGTTCACACTTTCAACAAACAGTCTGGAAACTCGGGCGTGTTCTCTCGAGCTGTCTACTGTGATCCTTTTATATGATATTGCTATTTATTTTGTCAACCATGTCATCACGTTACTGTGTTCACTAATTTATTTCACCTGCATTTGCATTGTTCTTTTTTTGTGTACACGATATGCAAACTGTAAGCAGTTCGCAAGAAAATGCGTTTTGTTTTTACGGTTCTCAAGCAAATTTTGTACGTTTTTCAAACATTACCGTCGTTGTTACGCTACAAGAAAAGCAACGCAATAAAGAACGCTTTTGTAACTTCCTGTACACAGAGGTCTTCGCAACTGTAGGGCAGACGACAAGGGTTGGTGAATTAAAGAAAGGTATTTGAGAAAGAAACTTGGCACCAGGCCATACTCACGTGCATTTTACACCTCATACAAGGCCCAAATGCAGTGGAGAGTGGAAAATATTATGCTGATTACTCATTCCGACGATGTGCATTAGCTTGCCAAAGAAACTATAGTAGCTTGATAAATTGCAGGGTTATTTTAGGTGTACGGAAAAACAACATCGAGGCAAAC
>Ga0210059_1000557_pt1 | contig 48601 bp, 24 predicted proteins | sample Ectturendosymbi2_FD_188042 | JGI IMG/M metagenome (GOLD analysis project Ga0210059, IMG submission 188042) | Ecteinascidia turbinata endosymbiont from Florida, USA - Sample 2 (SPAdes) (version 2) | ecosystem: Host-associated > Tunicates > Ascidians > Unclassified | place: Key West, Florida...
CAAGAACTCACACTCCGATAGACACGGTTTTAAAAACTGTGCAAAGTAAACAAACTGATATAGAGCTAGGAACTTTATATGAGAAATGTGATTGTTCTTCAAGAGCACACACCTGGTACACCCCTGTCCACCCCATCACGGTGGTACACCCCTGGAAAATTCTGGTACACCCTGGGGTGTACAATACACCCAGTTGACAAGCACTGCTATAGATACGCCAGTGGATTTTGAAAATTGAAAGCTTATTCATACGCCACCTGTGACGTAACAGTAACGCACGACGAGAGTGCAGTAGGCTTGGTAGAAATGAAGTAAACGTAAAAGATGAATCCCAAACCTAATCCTAATCCTAACCTAATGCAAAGCTAACCCTAACCTTACCCTAAGCTAAAGCTAACCTAACCTAATGCCAACCTATCCCTAACCCTAAGCTAACGCTAATCTAACCCTAACCTAATGCTAACCAACACTAACCCGTAAAGGTAACACGTAAGCCTGAAAAAAGTAAACAAAAAAAGTAAAGTCGGCAAGGTGAGAGTCAAACCGAAAAACAGTCCATTGGCACAGCAACCGTAACGCCTAACCACTACGCCACGAGACCCACACCGTATGAATGACAAACTGACCGTTTTATTTGAATTGTGTCAGGCCAGACGTATCCGTAGTCACTTCCTTATCTAAACTTTTGGCAGTGTCTAAACGACCGTATCCGGTTTATGCATTAAAAAGACTAAAAAACCGTATCAAACGAATCTGCTGATCACTGCGATCATACATGCCAGTTGCTTCTCAGATAAAGGATTAAGGTGGACATACATTTTTTACCCTATAGGCTACCCTAAACCCTAACCATTTACCTTTACCGCAAACCCTAACCATCAACACTAAACGCTAATAAATCCTAACCTTTGACACTAACACTGAACCCTAACCCTAAACGCTAACCCTGAACCCTAACCTTAAACACGAACACAAAACCCGAACCCTAATTGCTAAACCTCACCCTTAGTCCAAAAAAGCACTTGTTTGCTTTTCGAAATCTACATCACAAGGGTCCAAAAATTTTTACTTACAATCTTGTGCAAGTACATAAAAAAAACAAAAAAAAAACAAATACAACAAAAGCGTCACTCGAACTGACGATTGTCTAGTTACTTGCCACTCGACCATGTTGACAGTAGTGAGATTTCTCCAACTCAGTTTTATATCTGGCAGAAAACTGGATGCGGGATACGGTACTTTTTGTCCTTCGAAACAGAAAACTGGATGTGCTGGTTGTTGAGATACTACCTAAACTTTTTATGTGAGCTAAATTTCGTTGGCCAACAGATTTTTAAGGTATCATCACGAACAAGAAATTGTCCACATCTTTACACACATGAAACTCACCAACCTAACCTGACTTACATCCAGGTTGTATGAAAATTTTAAGACTTTCTGTGAAGTAGTTTTGCACATTTGAAGGTTATGTTATAACATGCTTTGCAAAAAACAATCTGCAATAATAATAATCAAAAATAAACAAACTAAACTCTTATAAAAAAAACTGACTCCGGCTACAGCTCTTCCTTAGAAAAATCAACTCCGGCTCCACTCCTATTTTCGAAAATCGTTAAGACTCCGGTCGGAGTCTACTCCGACACTCCGGCTCCTGTACACCTCTGTCGAGTATTATTGGTCAAGCCAACAGGCAAATTGGTGAAGAGTTACGGCAATTATACAACATAGACATGCTCTCTTCATCTGTAATATTTTTTCACTATGTTCTGTATTTGTTTGTTTGTTTTTCTAACGCTGGTTATTTTACATTCAACTGTTGTTTTTCAACACTTGTCAAAAAGTGATAAATGGGGTTGGCTGACTGGATGACCGCCATGGTCTTTCACCAATCCTATGTGACACAGTGACACTCTTTGCTTGCATTGATCAGTTATTTTGCCATCGTGTTTTGATTAATTCTAGTTTCCACTGATAATAATTGGTTATTTTTTTGCGTGCTGGCCCTTTGTATTGTTTCTGTTCATTAGCTGCGTCATATGAAAAATCAGTCAATCTATCAATCAATGACACAATAATCTTTTCAGTTAAGATTTACCCTGAAACAAAGATAAAAATGTTGGTGTAATTTTGACACAGGTCTCATGATGACGTGATTGCAACAAGTCGGACATGACTTGGCGCAGTTGTAGCTAAAGCTATCCACAGTACAGGAAAAAATCGGACGGTCGTACCAGCGCACCTGGCTTGCGTAGTTTGGGAAGACCGTGCAAGCAGCGATTGGATAAATCTGAAACATATCTTCACCATTTGCCTTTTCATATTTAAATGCCGGGGACAATTATGACATTTAAGAAGGCTAGCAACATTTTCATTAGTATTGCAGGGGTAGAATTAAAAAATGTCTTACCATGTGCATCTTGGCGTTGCAGTAAGAGAGATTTAAAACGACCACACCATTTGCCCTTGTCAGGTTTAACCTACTTTTGTTGCTTTGTTTAAAAACTCACAGAGTCAAATCATTTATTTATCAATTTTACTGTGGGCTCGGATCCGTTCGATTGTAAATCATTACCCTGCGAAAACAATAAGCTGCTTTTTATCTAGCTCGGAAGCCTGAAGCCTACAGAGAATGCGGGAAATCAACTGTTGCTCCAGAATTTCCATGGGTAAGTTTACATATCCATTAGGCTACACGACTGCAACTTTATCTTGAAAAGAGTCATAGCTTATAAGGGAAATCATGCAAGATGTACAAAAGAATGTCGTTCGGGAATTAGCTATTTGAGTAGTAGGCTACTTGTTAAAATAACCTGAGTGCCAACATACAAATAAACTTATCTGAAATGACACAGCACCGACCCGACGAAAGGAAGAGATGCACAAAGCTACAATTATGCTTTACTGATCGTGCAGTGATGGCCTTAGGCTTGGGGGAAGTGTTGTATGGTGTGCTCCAGCGCCGGATTTAGGAGGGGACCGGGACCAATCCCCCCACCAAAGAGGGCCCCTCACCATGTTCATGTGTTTAGCCATGCGTGCGACATCTGCATGCCACAAAGTCATTTTTATCGACTCGTTTCTAGTAGATTTTGCGTCTGCCTTACTCAGATTGCACAGGTCGCATATGAGTATCATTGTTAAGTAGGGCTACCATACATCCTCTTTTTGAAGTACATCTCCACTTTTTCCATGAGAAATGAAATACTCTCTGAGGACATTCACAAGTGTCAAAATGTCCCCTTTTTGCATTTCTTATTTTACTTAGCTTTAATCAATGGCGTAACTAGAGGTTTGAGCCAGGGTGGTAAACGGTAAACTTAGCTGAAAGGGCCCCACTGGACACTGTACTGGGATCACTAGCCAACACTCAGAAGATTACTTGAGAAATGATGGTGGATCCGGATGCGGATGGCTATACTAAACCCTAAATCACCGGAAGATTATCCGAAAAACGCAAATAACAACAACCTTCTGAAAACCAAAAGAATACTAAATCTGAAATATAAATTAAGTGAGTGTCCGGTTTTCACATTTAGCTTGCCAGGGGGGAAATTCGCACCTCTCACCCCCGTCAGTTACGTCACTGGCTGTGATATATTGTATTTACATACAGTAAGCTGTCCCAACTCACCTGCAACAAGATACGAACTGGTGGCGTAGCTTGGTTTATGAGAGGGCCTGCAAGTTGTCTAATTAATCTATGTTTTGGTTGATTTAATTCTCGTCTGGGAAAGGCGGGAATGCTTTCACATTAATCGTTACATAAGTGGTAAATCTTTTTTCAATATCTCAATGACTTTGGCATTAGAATGCGGACTGCTGACTCCATTATACCGGACTAGCTTTGCTGATGAACCGTGATACGGCATTGCACATAGCTTAGTGTAGTAGTTTCTAGTAATTGTAGATAATCGGTTATGCTAAATAATGAAGAAAAACGTCAGAGATATCCCATTTTCAGAAAAGGATTAAATGATTTTGAAACCAAGTGAATTACGTGTGGTTGCATGTTCACAGTTCGCAAAAAAGAGTGAAAAGATTATTGTGACTTTGTGGATACTGAGTTCCAAAAACTTATTTCTCACAGCGTAACCACGTGGCTATCACTTTATCCTAGCTTGAAAAGGATGTTTCAAATGTACCCAGCTTGACATTCATACTTCATGCCCATCGACAAGCCAACTGTTGTTCTGAAACGTTTTTTTTGGAAAGTCTCTGAGCGAACTCTATTTAAGACATTTGCAATCATTTCTGGTGCGCAATTTGAAGCATCTTTCACGCAAGGAGTTTCATAATTTTTCTAAAGGCGATTATACATTTTTAGGAAAGTTAAGGAAACTGCAAAGTATTTATGGGCTAGTTAGGACAAGTAAATAAGGATTTTTCTTTGTGTGTTTTGACTGAAACATCGTCTACACTGGACGTCTTACTTTAATGCTTAAAACTTATCACTACAAGCCTATTTGTTATTTGACTTGTTAAGTGTAGTAGAGATGAGATAATACACTCAAGTAAGTGACAGTCGTAAATTGTCCTCCCTTTTTGCGATGAAAATATGGCAGCCCGATTGAGTTTAGTGGACTCCTGAAATCTAGATCTGGAATACAAACAAATTCTGACTCGTAATGGTCCAATCAACCTAATTTTTGTAGATAGGTAATGAGCCAAGAAGTACTGACTCAGCCGGCTACCGGTTTGAGGAAAAGAACGGTAGCTAAATTGCAATAGTTGGTTACCTGTTTATTCGATTGTGAGTCACGGCTTACATTGGTTTTCATCATTTTATGCAGGTTACAATCAAGGGCGGCTTACATTAATTTGTTAACACCATTTCCTGCGGTTTGCAATTAATAAATTACCTGCTTACAATCGAAAAAATAGGGTAACACGTACACCCTTTTCTTTACAAAAAAGTTGAAAATGCCATTTATGTAAAGTTAATCCAGCAGGGCAACATTTCTATCAACTGAAAAAGTTGAACAGGTCCCTAAAGTGAGGGTATCAGAGGCCACTGCCTCATTTGTCCCAACCTAAAGCCACCACAGCAAATTTGATATGTATGCTTCTTTGAGTGTTGTTTCTGCGCTGGCAAAAATGCGTATCAAATAAAATCAGTGATCCGTGACACGTGGTAATCTGCAAGTGATGGGCAAGAGGCAAGTTTTGAGCAGTGATGACAAAGGAAAGAAAACCTCACAAACTTCAAATTTACAGGAATAAAACAAAGATACTGAAATCTCTTATATGTAATTTGTAGTGATTTGCTACTGGTTTTGCTAGACATCAAAGTGTTGGCAGAATCGTATTATCATGAAAATACTTCAACGATTTATTGCAGTGTTTCTTAACCTTTTCTTTACCACACCACCATCACGTACTTTTCCTTTGTTTCAAGCCTCCCTAGCTATAAATAAATTGTCAAAACAATTTTTTTTTTTTTCTTGATAAATTCATTGATCAAATTTTCAATGTTCTACAGCGCTGAGGGACTCGCACCCCCCGGTTACGAATCACTGATTTATTGATTGAATTTTATTCAAAAAAACAAAAAACTTTCTTTGCAGAAAATTTGGCTAAAAAGCTAGGCACATGAAAAAAACAAACATTTATTTGAATAAAATGGACAAAGTTTTTTTGAAGAAATTAATAATTAACAAAAATAACTTTAAAAATGAACAAAACTTTACGAGATTAAAAATTAAAAGAAGAAATTTAGAAAAATCAAAAAATAACAAAAATTGTAGTGTCTGCCTCTCAATTGGAGTATTGTGTGTTTGACCCACGGCCACTGAGTGTTTCGCCGTAGCGATTCATGGGCAAGAGCGTTCACCTCAGCCGCCCTGACATGAAGCTAATTTCAGGCTTCGGCCTGGCGCCAGTCGCCGTCACCAAAACTCAAATCAAGACCTAAATTATAAAATTCAAGTGCAGAGTTTACAAAAAAAATGTATCATTCTGTGTCCAGAAACAGTGTCCAGAATTAAGAAATCTGCCAAAAATAATCTTTAAATCCGCCAAACGGTCACAAACATTGAAGTGGCCAAAAAAAAAAAATTTCATTTGGCCTTTTTTCAAAAATAGAAAAAAATCGAAAAGAGTTAACAAAAAAACAAAGCTTACAAATTTGACCTCAAAAAGTCAAACTTGTGGCATGCACGCCGTGGATACGTTTAACTCTAATAGTATACTGTCTGTTAACGTGGGTGTGTTGTCAGCTTCGAAAGTCAATAGCAGATTTACTGAGCGGTCTTGCTGCGTAGTGAAGAGCAGAGGTGTGCGGTCCTATTCCGATGAGTTCCGAATTTTTGAGTCCAATCCGGCCCAGGTCCAAATTGCAGATACATAAACAACAAAACAGTACGCGAAATGCATAAAAAGTTTTCAATCCAATCCGATCCAAATCTGGAAATATTTAGCCAATGCTTTGAGTTAGAATCCGAATCCAATCCGGCGTACACCTCTGAATCAGAGATGAGCAGACTGTCGTATTTTGCAATACAAATCCACTGCTGAATTTTTAAAACTCTGTTTAAAGTCTGAGACCAAATGAAGTCCAAAAATTGTTACAAAATACAGTTTTTAACAACGAAAAACACAATTTCTTTCCATTAAATCAGCCCACATTCGTCTTGATCCTAAATTTACGAGGCAATTTATAGACAGTCCGGATGCAACCCAAATAAATTCGATATACTCCGGATCCAGTCCAATCCAAGTCCACTCCATTGCTTATCTCTTTTCTGAATAGTCTGTGGCAGTATTTCTCAAAATTTTCCATGTCGCGGACCCCCAAGTCTTATATTTGTTTTTATTGCGGACACCCAAATACTTTAAACGACGATTTCTTGACCTGGGGCCAAGAACCCCTAAGGGGCCACAAATGTAATTTAAAGAGATAATAGGCTTTGCTTTGACATTTCGAAAGAGTTTGGCTTTGTAGACATTTTGATTGCTACTACCATTATTAAGACCTAATTTCAAATATTCGCTGCAGTGTTTCTAATTGAGGGGTCCGTAACCTTTATTAGGATGTAATGAGGGTCTGTGGCGACTCACAAATATTTAATAAACGCTGCTCTAAACAATGAATAAAACAATAGACCGCCTACACATGTGTTTTGTGAGGCTACTGAAACATTGTTACAAGGAATAAACGATGCCAATAAAGTTAGGCAAGAATTTGTCTGAACCTTTTCATGTTACTAATGGGATTAGACAAGGGGGAGTGTTGAGCCCATACTTGTTTGCTGTATATTTAGGTGATCTATCCATTGAATTAAACAATATAGTAGCTGGGCGTTATATTGGTGAAGTCTTATTGAACCACGTGATATTTGCTGATGATATTTGTGTGTTTTGTCCAAGTTTACGTGGGTTGCAAAGTATACCAGATGTGTGTCACGCTTTTGCAGAATCGCATGGAATTATATTCAACTGCACCAAAACTGTTTGTATGATGTTTAATACTGACAGCGCAAAAAGCCCGGCCATCCCGTTACTGACACTGGCTGGACAAAGTGCAAAATCTGTAAACCACTACAAATATTTGGGGATTGTACTAGATACTGAGCTCTCAGATGACAAAGACATTCAGAGACAACTGCGATACCAATATTTTGCAGGAAACAAGCTGCGTGCTCCTTTTTCCCAATTTTCAAATGCAGTAAAAATGTACTTTTTCGTTCTTTTTGTACGTCCATGTATGCATCACAATTATGGTGTAATTTCAGGAAGGCATGCATGCAGAGATTGCGTGTGGCCTATAATTTTGGTTGCAGGGCTCTGTATAACCTGCCGTGGCGAGCGGTTCAATGCAACATTACTACCTTTGAAGCTTTTTTGCGCAAAATGGTGTACCTCTGTCTTGAACGATGCAGAAAGTCTAACAATGTATGGTTGCGCGCTTTGATGCAGTCAGATTCTTTATATTTGTCCTTGTTCTTTGAGCACTACAACCGCATTTTACTCTGTGACTGAGTGCTCGGACGTTACAGTGTTTGTTTGAGGGCGTGTGCATGCCACAATACTTTCGTACTTTACCTTGCCTTGACCAGGGTTGGACTCAGTGTCCTACTCTCGATGTAGTGTTGTACCAAAAGTTACGGGGTAGCGAACAATAGTGTTAAGAAAGTGTCTGTAACCCTGTTGTTCTACCTCTAACCTCGATATTAACATGCTGTTGTGCTTGTTTTTAACAATCTGCATTGTGCAGACTGTGTGTTTGTACTCAATGGACTTCGCGTCTGTTACAAAACCTTAAAATTACACACATGAACGAAATATACATGTCGTTTTTTCGTGTCAATGCACGCGCAAAGTTCTAGCAGAAAATTCCGTGGATAGTATGGAATATTTGTCATAAAGGTAGTACTGGGATTACGTAGTTAGGCTTAGAGGTGCACTACAGCTGTGGTGCGATTAAGCTGAATAATGGCCCAGATGGGCGGATGAAAGCTAGCGGATTGCCTTGATTGGATTTTGGTTTACGGACGCCTTAAAACACATTCATGGACTCCTAAGGGGTTCAAGGATCCAAGGTTAAGAACTGCTGGTCTACAGTGAATTTGTTGTCTGACGAAGTTTGATGCAAATACACACCCCTGGCTGGCTGAAAGCTGGCAGCATATATATAGCAATCTAAGCGCGGGGCGCAATGTCTACTGATTGCCCGAGATAATAGATTAGCAAAGACTAACAAGCGGCTGCTGTTTACGGTAATTACCTTACAAAAAACAAGACGACACCAAGCTAGTCTACTGTTCGCCATACACGAACTGTCTTGTCAAGATAAAGAGAGATCAAACCAAGAAAGCCTTCGGAGGTTGGTCAGAATGGAAAGTTTTAAACCATCAGCATTAGATGGATGGAATTCTGGTATGATTCAAAAGGGAAGAACTGACACCGCTTCCGATAGCCGTGGTAACAGAATATGTTAAACTCATACCCAAAACTTGTGTTTATGTGTTACTTTCAGAAAGGGACCGTTATATTATCATGATGCAGTTCGGCCGTGATACAGACATATTATTTATGAAACAGGACTACAGAGTGATCGGTGGAAGTCAAGCAAAGATCGGCTCATATCCATGGCAAGCAATGATAGTGCGGCGGGAAGGGGCAACGGAATCTTTTCATTGCGGGGGATCAATAATTGACGCAAGGTGGATCTTAACAGCAGCTCATTGTATCAGTAAAACTGTGTAAGTAGCTGTTGGCATTAGTTGCTTTATGTTTGGATTATTCTTGCCTTGATGACTTAATTGTTTCCTATGAGTTGATGAACGCACTGTCAACAGTCGTGTTTTTTACAAAAATGTGTTTTAAATAACCAGCGCTTTTTAATTGGCATGACATCAAGGGCATAAACGGACAACAAAACAGCACAATGCCAGGGGAGTTTGCTGATGAACTGCAAATTCCATACAAGTGAAAACACACAATACTCAAAAATGTGTTCAGCCAACAGCCAAGTATGTCAGGACTAAGAGATGGCATGAATTACGAAAACATGGTTGAGGTGGCGCTATACCTGGGAAATATCGCTTTTGGGATAACTCATTGATGCCCTAATCACGGCAAAACTAGGCGTCGAATGGAACCTCATTCGTACAGAACTCCAGTGAGGTCGTTGCTTGATTGTTGTATTTCTGACTAAATCAGTTTATATTCCAGCTTTACCTTCCAATTATGAACACTTTCTACTACCTATTGTTACTTAGGTTGTGTTTCTATTGCGTCAAAAGACTACGTTTGTAACTGCTAAGAAGTGAAATACATGCAAGTATGAAAAAAAACAAAACTATACCTGTGTGATAATTTGATTGCGATTTTGAAAAGAACGAAATAAAAAAGTTGGTGTACTTCTACAATCTATCGTTTTAGGAATTGTCAGCAGTTCCATTTGGGTTCTTGGGTCGTTGGGCGGTATGTAGTACGATTGCTTTACCACACACCTACACTGAGCGGCTTTACAAAATTCATTAAGTTATTCAACGCGTCATGTACAATGACCATTATACCGTTATTTTTGTGGAGGCTCTTACCTCAATGACGTTATTTGAATCTAGACCAGTGGTTCTCAAACGGGCACCACTTGGCTCCCTAAAGGAGGAATTTTTGATTTCTGGGGGGAAATTTGTTCCACGGAGGAATTGAGGAGGAAAAGCTGTGAATGAAAAAACTCTAAGTTTTTATTATTTGTTTATTCAACACATAAAAAACGCACAACGGGGTTGGCTTAGATGGCAGTGCCGACAGTACGCAATGACAAGCTGCTTTAACTGCATGGACCGACGTTACAAAACAGACTGTTTGGTTCATAATCGTCTACTGTTTCTTCATAGTGGATAGTGTGAAATTTTTACACTTATTTATTTTGTGATTTTTGCTGAGGAGGAATTGACAGTGTTCGGGTTTTTAAGGGGGAAACATGAAAAAAACTTGAGAACAACTGATCTAGATGCTGAGCAATGGTTCGTTGCGTGCAATGAGGAACCATCCAAGCGCAACAAACAGTCAAGTTACACCAATAAGAATGAACTAATAAGCGTAATTTCTGCCTTTGTGATACACTCTGTTTAGAAAAAAGTTGAAAATGTTAAAACCTTGCTTGTAAAAAGAAGATTAACCCCAATTGGTGGAAAGAAAAATTTATGTAATTTGTTAAAAAACGAGTGTAATGACAACATTTTTGCTTTTCACCGGTAAGATGACCGCTTAGAAACTAAAAAATCAAAACGCAAAATACCTATCGCGTTAATCGAAAAGCCGCCAAAGAAGAAAAATACCCGCAATAAACTACACAAGCGCGTGCTGGTACAGCAAAGTAATGCACTACAGTGCAATTACGTATATGTAAATGGCTTAGCATGTCTGTAGGTCTGTAGTGACTTTGCCATGTGGTGGGTCTACAAATGACCACTAGTTGCAACTGGTCATGAGATTTAGCAAATCTAATTAGCGAAGAAACACTTCCCGAAAATTACCGTTATTCAGGAAGACAAGCGTTAGCCCTACAAAACAGGGCACCAGCAATTGATAGAAAGTAAAGCAGGTGAAGCAAACAGGAGTATGTCTTCCAAGCAGTACAGTATGTTACGGAGTTTGAAACGCAGTCGAGGTGAAAACCTTGTAGTTTTTCATTTCTCAAAGGAAAAATATAACCACCTGACCACGACAGAACGGCAAAGAGAAAATAAGGCAAATGAGCCAAAACACTTTAAAAAGCTGCTTCCGACTTTTAATTTTTTCGTTCATTTCCACACCCCGCTTTTCCTTCGGAGAGGATTGCGAGGGCTGCAGACCGCGCAGGACACGAAATACTGTATTTTAGAAATCTCAGACAGTTCCGGTGGTTCCACACAAATACCGGACCAAGCAAGGTCGGAGATGTAATCACGCCACCTTCTCAGCCGTCATGTAGCCTTCTCAGCTCTCTCTTTTGTGTCCGACAGTGTGATAGTGACTGTGTGGAAAGGATATTTGAAATACTCTCCATCTGCCAACGTCCAACGATGTCGTCCTCATTGCTGAGTAAGACATCATTTTGGTCTTTGATGGATCTCGCAGTATCAGAGCTTTTGCTACAGAGATGCCAGATGGTTTACCGGAACACTTTTTTTCCTTGACAATAATGGGAATCCAGGATATGTCCGAAATTCTGCCAATATTGCATTTGGTACAGATTCGTAACTGGCATTCCTTGGCCATTCACAAATTAGCTAATTGAAAAGGTTCGTAGAAATTTTCTCTGGGTCATCAGTGATTTCAATCGCAAAAAGCTCTGCTCAAGCGGCCTGCTGAGCTGGTGTCATTTTGACACGTGTAACCAAAGTAGTTAATTTTGAAGGCTGGAACAGATTTCTTGGAATAAATGCTGATGTTGCTGGATCTGGGTGCAGAGTTCTAGATATCTATGGCTGTGTACCAGCAGGTGAATGACTCTTCCTAATCATATTGCGGTATTGTCTCATCGCTTTGGTCGCTATTAAAATCACTGGCTTAAATTCTTTTGAGTTTCGCATTACTTCTCTTTTCTCAGAATTTGTGCTCTCTTTCTTTCAGCTTTTCTATTCACTTTTTTCTTAAGCTTATTGTCATTGGATACTATAGCCATTTTTCGAGTTTCTGTAGTTCCTTCTCATTTCGCCTGACTTCTTGATTTCGCATTACTTCCTTCTTTCCTTTTCTCGGAATTTGCGCTCTCTCTCTTTCAGGTTTTATTCCTAAGCTTGTTATTCATGGATCCCATAGTCATTTTTCGCATTAGAGTAGTTCCTTCTCTTTTCGCCTTACTTCCTTCATTTTCGCATTACTTCCGTCTTCCTTCTCAGAACTTGCGCTCTCTCTCTTTCAGCTTTTCTATCCACTTTCTTCCTAAGCTTATTGTCAAGGTATCGCATAACTATCTGTCGAACCGTGCTCATGGCGTTGAGAAAAAACACATCGTGTTCATGAACTAAGCGGCTTTCCACATATGCTGGCCATATTGCAAACGTAGCCGTGAGGCGTTTTTCCTCATTCAATGATTTCGTTTCGTTGATTCCAAATTTCTCCTGGCTATTGGAATGGCTCTTAACTTTGCATTTCGTGTGGTAAGAGAAAAAATTTTCTCTTCGACTTTCTTTTTTGTCATGGTCGGTATGGTATGTCTGCTTTCTCCGAAAACGGTAATTCACTTACAACAATTTAAGCACTATCCTGTTGAGTCTGATTGGGCGATGTGGATTTTAGCAATTGAACAAATAGCACCGCAGCACTTGCTCACAGGTTGGTAAATGTCACCCTCTAATATGACCATCGGTTAGGGTTACAGGTCAACCCAATCCATAAACTGTGATCCTTGAAGACATTTTAGGACTGACAACTGAAACTTGATCAGCCTGAGATTAATGGAAATGATCTATTAGTGAGATATGACACAACGACGTAATTCAGATCAATGCGTCAGGTCTACTTATACCAAAAGCAGTCATCACTCATCACTGCAAAGCATTCACCAGATACAGTATTTCTTGTAATTGTAGAGAATTACGAAATATGGACATCGCCATAGTTGTGAAGTATTACCAAATGTGGACAAGCGGCATCACAGGCTCTCTAGAGCAAAATTGAAGTTTCTGCTGCAAAAAAATTACATCTCCACGAGGCCGGAGTAAGTTCTACAAAGGCTCAAACATAGGCAAAGACGATGAAGACGAGCTTAAAATGCCTGAATTAGGTACTAGTTGTTGTTGGATAACATGAAATTGACACACGAAAAATATAACCAATAAGATAGAAAACGAAGAAATCAAAGTTTTCGAAGTCGATGTGGACCCCCTAAACATCACCAGAATCAAATTCTCTTTTACATGGATTTTTGCTTAGCCAAGCCTCACATAAAAATCATAGGGAGCAATTGATCCGAAACAACACGATTTTGAAATGCACTCTAATGCAGGTGCATGAAATCGCAAAAATACTGAAAAAAGCATGGTGTACAGCAGTTCATAAAGGTTTGAACGGCAAAGACTAAGAGCAAAAAACAGACCAAAAAAAAGTTCCTTAGAAAGGATTTCATAGCCGGGCAAAGCCTTGCATCACTACACATTGATGTGAACGGAACAAAAAGGTCTCCGTGGGGATCTGTGAAACCGTCTAACAATTTTTTATTACTGCCCATCGTATCTTTTACTGTTTGATTACCAAACAAACGCTGTTATGCCTGCAAACTTTGTAGACCCCTCAAGGCGCAAAACATTTTGCGAAAAAAATCCATCTTCAGATGGATAAAAGACGAACAAACGTTTTGTTTGAAATGTGCGAAGATTTGATGACCTTTACCTGGTGGTTTGCAGATGCTATGGCAAGAAATTGGGCAAGCATTCCGAAAACTGAATATTTGTTTGCCTCTTCAAATACCTTTTTAAATAAAGACTGGACTACTTCTATGAAATGTAGACCTTCTATGGGTGGTTTGGCCTAACCAGAAAATCATAGTGGCGGAGTTCGGTGGACCTGTATTCGAGACGCTTTTTTTCATTTCTGGAAGGCTTTGACCATTGTTCATCGATTAAGAAATGATTTTCATGGTAGAAAGGCTGAAAAAGCGTCTGAGCTTTTGTGGCACGCATTTGCACACAGCTTGAAGTTGCACCTTATCATATAGGTCAATCATGAGCAAAACTACCAGCTTTCAATATATTTTTTTGATTTATCTTTCATTTTACCCTTTTTGACTAGGTTGTGCACTTTTGTAATGTCCGATGCTCTAAGGCAGGGTCTCCAAAGTTTTTTGTCCGAGGGCCACATAAGGTAATATAGAACATGTCGAGGGCCGGACGTCTTCCGCAATGTGATTGTTGCGGGATATGTTATATTCTACACAACCAAAAAATTTTTCGTAAGTAGTGTATATTATTTTTTCATCATTGACAAAATGGCTTCGCGGGACGGATGAAATGCCTTTGTGCGCCGCATCTGGCCCGCGGGCCGTAGTTTGGAGATCCCTGCTCTAATGTTTCGAAAAACCAAGTAAACAAGTAATATTTTTATGTTTTTTCAGGAGCGTATCGCAAACCATGGTTTATGTCGGGAAGCATAGACTGACCAGTGCTGACTTGAGCCAAGTCAGGTTGAGCGTCGTTGACATTATTGTACATCCTCGCTACAGCAGCAGGTACAACATTTTTTTCATTCACATTTTGAAGTCTTCTTATACTGTATTTGAACTGGTGTTTTTTTGACTAATTACTTTGTGTAGCACAAAGAACAGCATAAGTGAACAATGCAGTCAGGGAAATCTTTTAATAAATCTTGATATGAAAGCTGTACTGTGACAATTTATTAATATTTCACAGAAAAGCAAGACTGCCCCAGAATAGCCTGCGGGAGCAGTTCTAAGCAGGTCCTGGACCTGGTTGGGAAAGTCTTCGCAATACCAAATTAAAAACTCTTAATATCGAAAACATTAGAACACCAATTATATTAAAAACATTCTCTTCCACCACTTGTTGCTGTAACAACCCTTTTCGAGCTCGTGCCACAAATCCCAAGTAAACTGGTCTTGTGACTATAGCACTAATCAGGAAAACTTGAAGAAGGTCGGCAAGGCACTTGATCACGACATTTTCATTCAAAGTCATTTGGACTAGGAAAGACTAAAGGTTGGAAAACAGTTGGTCTTACCAGATTGTTTGTTTCAACGCTTTCATTAAGCGATGAAACGCACTGAGCGCTATTTGAAAGTAGAAAGGTTGTTTTTGCTTCTGAAATGCAACATATGTTTCACACAGCACGTTTGCCAATGACATAGCTCTTATTCTGGTCAACCAAACCATTGTGTTCACCGACATGATCCGTCCTATTTGTTTACAAACTTTGAGCTCCGGTAGTGTGGAGGTTGCTTCAGGAACCACCTGCATCATTACTGGTTGGGGAAGACTATGTACGTTTTGTGGTTCTTGGTAACATTAGTATTTTTTTCAGGCGATCATGCTCTGAATATTATAGAATGCAGTCAACAACTGAGTACTTGATTGCTTTTTGAATATTGGTGTAAATTGAAGCTGAATTTTTCTAAAAAGAGTGCGCAAGCTTAAGAAAATCCCAAACGCAACGGTTCATCATATTCTGTCAAACAATCGAAGAAGTAAGATGTCACTGATGGAAATAGGTTAAGCATTGCTACTGGTGAGCGCCATCAAACACCTGAAAAAGGTTTGATGTTAGTTTCATTTGCGGAGATGTGACGGCCAACCATATTTCTTGTCGCGTTTCAAGCACAGTAGGACACGTGGCAGACCAAGCGCACTAAAATAACGGCAACGAACGGGATGCAGAAATTGAGATTTAAAAAAAAATAAAGATGTTGTAGGAGTTACGCCGCTTTTGTTTCGCAAAAAAATGTATAAACGAGTTGCTTCTCACGAATTTTAAAAAAAATTGACGTTTTTGCAACATTTTTAAAACAAAACTCTGAAATGTTCTTTTTGTTTCGCAAATTTGTTAACCACACCTATTGCTGTTAACATGCAGACTCCGAAGCGAGTATCTTAGCTGAAGAACTGCAACAAGTTCGCGTGGCGATTGTCAAGCAAAGTTCTTGCACCAGTTCCTACGGTGCAATACCCAGTAACACCATATGCGCTGGAGATTTCTCACTCGGCGGAGTAGATTCATGTTCGGTGAGCCTGAAATGCCTTTTTTGATTAGCAGAAAAAGGTATCGATAACAATTTACAAAAAACTGAGCGCACAGAAATGAGCATGTAGGAGGAGTCATTACTTAGATTCTAGAAACTTTCTGAAACTGGGCAAGCATCATCAAACTTCAAAACTCCATCAAAAGCAAACACTACCTTCTATTAACACTCATGCATGTAAAGACGTTTGATACTTGAATAATAAATAAAGTTTCTCATGCAAAATAAAACCATTAGTAACACAATGAAACAAATTTTAAATATTTGATATTTTCACAAAATGATGAAAGAATGCAACGTTTTGGATTTCGTTGCACTGGCGAATTCTAGGAAGCGGTTATAGTAATGTATTATTGCCTATGCCTCCAAAAAACCTAAAAAAATATTGTTAAATTAGCCAGTCAATTGTTAAAATGTTTCTCAAACCAACTTTGTTTATTTATTGATTGCTATTCAACAACTTTGTTTATTTATTATATGAACAATTTCGTAAACGAATCGCATGACCTCAATAATAAGTTTTTTTGCAAGTCTCGATATTATTTTTATTTCAAGCTTGCGCTGTTATATCATCATCGTATTATTTTGAACATCAAACCGTACTTTACAAACAAGCAAAAGCTATAAAAAGATACCTCATGCTCGCTTGAAAAGAAAATCTGGGATATACATATTCAAAATTAATATGCAAAATATTAAATTTGCTTAGCTTCTGAATAGTTTGCTTGCTTATGTTACGATTATGAAAAATCTAGGAACAATGCGAAGTGACGGCCTAAGCTTCAGTATGTCCAAGGGTGTTTTGATTACAGGGAGATTCCGGAGGACCACTGGTTTGCTTGATCAACGAAACAGCCATGTTTCAAGTCGGCATCACTTCGTTCGGAAGGGGCTGCGCAGAACCCGGATTTCCAGGAGTGTACACTAAAGTGAATGCGTATTCATCATGGATAAATCAAAGTACTGTGCCGTATTTTAGTTTATTATTATGCTGGTGATGAGACAGAGCTGTTCTGATAGCTGTGTTCCGTGAAATTCCGATGAAATCAGTCTCGAGACTCACATCGATGCTCGTTTTAGCGAGCCTGTGTATCTATTTCAAAGAGCACAGGACTCGGCCTCGAGGTGCGTGTCTTGAGACTTGCCGTGCTTATATGTTTTGCTGGAAACACTACTTTTAAGTTTTGTTTGGAAAAACAATTATTCAAATGTAGCTCAACGTGCCCACTGTTGCTTTGACGCTGGGGCAAGAAAAACAAAAAGTCTTACTGAAAAGTTTGGATGAAATTAAACAAAACAATGGGGAAATCAAAAGCGTTGTTAACCTTTCTTAAGGCATGCGTTAGCCTTGACATCAGTCACCTAAACCTTGACAACAGGTCTGGTTGTACAAAGGCTAAGTCATGATGCTAAATCCTGTTCGCATGAATATACGAAAATCATGCAATGTTGGTTCTGAAACAATGCAAATGGAGGCGGGTTTCAGGTTTAATTTCCAGCCAACTAATTATCTGGTCTCGGTCTTCATGGTCTCAGTCTTTTTGACAAAGTCTCGGTTTTGAAATTCCCAATGTTAAAGGATCGTCTATACAGGATGAAGCATAAGTCTTTAAATCCAACGTCAATGAAGAATAACCCTCAGTCAACTGTTTATAAAACACGGCATTCATGTTTATTTTTTCACTTGTTAGTTATTTTTGTTGGTAATTTTTGTCAAATAACAGAAGGCAATGAAATGAAAGTTCGTACGTTGGTCACAAAAGCAAAATGACTCAATTGAATACGATATTTACTCGATTGTTAGCCGTTCTTGATTGTAAGCCGCACGAAATGGTGTTAAAATATTAATGTCAGCCGTAATTGAGTATAGGTTACCTAAGCCTCTGAGATACTTTCACGTTTCGCGTTTAATTGGCAGCCCTGGTAACGATGCTTTCACCACTACAACTGCCTTTTGTTCATGATAATCCCTCCTATGACACGGGTGTGCACGTGATGCTGAAGAGAATAGAATGCGAAAAGAGAGTTTGGTTGAAAAAATCATAGCAATGGAAAGCCTGAGCGTCATCTATAACTTTCGATAAAGCAACGAAGTAAAAAATGTCAGCCGCCCTCGATTATAAGCCGCACAAAATGATGAAAAAAATTTATAAGCCGCGGCTTACAATCGAATAAATACGGTAAGGCAGTAAAAACACGTCTGTGCATCGCGCTCATCGAAATTCAATTCAGTGAGATCGTAAAGCAATGTCTGGAGTGGGCCAAAGACGCAAATCCGGTATATGCGTCGCTTTCGCGTGGATGAAGTCAACAGGTCTAGCTTCACCAGCCTTTTTTAGGGCATTCTGGTCATGTGGTCGAACCATAACACATGGGATTTCTTTATCCTGCGGAAAAGTGGAGAGACATGCCGGGTTTTACGAAATTCACAGGTGGGTATTTTGTTGCAAACTTTTACACCGAGAACTTTTTGTGGAAATCCCATCGCGTTCTGTCGCTTGTACACGGCAGGACCACAACCAGGGGTGGGCAACCGGAAAATCCCCCCCCGAAATTTTCAAAAACACATTTAGTTGTTAAGTGTAACATCAAGTTACAGTCATTTGCCTCCCCCCGAAATTATTGCGGCCCAGCTTGAGATATCACTCTTTCGGTGGTTACACAAGATCCAAGACCACAAGTAAGGATACGAAAAAAGACCAATTTAAACGCTGAAATCGTCACGGGGTTTGAAATACCTCGATTTGTGACCACGTAATGTTGAAACTCAAAAATTGCTGGCGTATACTTTACCAATCCGTGCAAAAATCTCCTTGTTCAACCTAGCACTGTCACTCGTGGATACCAATCCAAGGCACTTACACTTATCGACCTTCTGCAGTGTATTGCCGCTTACTTGCGCTATGGGCGGACGTGGATTATAGAGACATACTGTAATACCTCGGGCTGGTTCATACTGTCTGCAACATACAGCGCCGAACGCCAGCCCATTCATGCCACAGAGGGGACGAATATCTTACTTCCGTGTACTGTACCATTGGCAAATGTAAAACATAGGATTACAGACGGTGCTACAAGCAGGAAGTTATACCTAAGACTCCAAGACACTACGTTTGGAAAAACAAGTTTTATGACTTGTGGTTTGGAAAAATTCGATGCACGATCCTTTGTTTCCACGCGATGCACGGCACTTACGCTGTAATAATTTTTAACAACACAACCGGCGCGGTCTGCATGCTGCGCGACAAAACTGGTGAAATAATAGAAAAGCGCAGTAGCGCGCGAGGGGCGGATCACACGTCCAAAGCAAACGGCTGATCTTGCAGATTCGCACAGTGACACCCTCGACGACCTAGCTGTGGCGGCCTATTTGGAGTGGCAGGTGGTGACTCGTATAGTGGGCCTACATCAACGGCGAACGCTTTGAATATGATACTGTTCGCACAGATACAAAATTCTGTGTCGTATTAGAATAGCCGATGACCAGTAGCATGACGGCCGTCAACGCCGTATCCATGCAAAAATTCCCAAAGCTCTCCTTGATGTATCTGGTCGTAAACAAACGTAGACACGTTTGGCATACTCTCAGTCTTTTTCGAAAATTTGTTGGAGATGTGAAAATTTTGCCTGTGGTGCTACGGCCAGAACCAAATCCGCACTGTGCATTATCCCGCTTAGGCTCACTTATCTCGCAGCATATCTTTTCAAGATCCGTGTCATACATTTTCCAGAAATGTCAAGGACGAAAAACAGCGGTAATTAGTGCATTCCTTCCAACCTCCTTCTTGGCAACAATCAACCGAGTCAATTCTTCGGTGTCTTCCAGATTAACGGATCACTTGACACCCACGACGAAATTGCAGGGTTCCCAACCTTCACTGTTTTGAGACTTCGGTGGCAGTGATGGTATTTTCCTTCCCCAAAATGCAACTCTTGTGTGTCTGGTGATGTGAAAGTGACTGGGTGGAAAAGATCTTTGAAATACTCTCTCCATATGCCAAGGATGTATTCTTCATTGCTGAATAAGACACAGTTGTGGTGCTAGGACAGCTAGCGGTATTACATCTTTTGCCGTGGAGACGGCACGGCAAAAGATGTAATACCGCTAGGTGTCCTAGCACCACAATTGTCTTTAGTTTTTGCCAATGCAAAGAAGGTTCGGATTTGCTCTGAAGACACACCTTGTAAGCTAATTCCTTGCCCAAATAGCATCTTTCCCCTCCTGATTCCATCAAGGGATTACTTTTTTGCCATCTGCCACTGCACCAGTTATTATATCCACATACGCGAGCAGCTCATAAAATGACTCTGCTTTAAATAGCCGCCACTCCTCTTTTACGGCGGTTCTACATTTCGGAAGCTCTCGGAACAAGGACGATATCCTCTCTGCAAAAGCTTTCGAACATCCTTGTCCTCCTGCACGTCCAACTTTACTCGGTAAAACCTTTCAGTCGTAGACGTTATGAACGTTCTGCTGATTTTACCAGACTTATTTTGCAAACAACTAATTGGTTATCAGTTGACAGTTCTGCACCCTCTTGACACAAACATTCGACACTGATTGGAGCAAGTTAGCTGAAATTATGCAGGAATCAGTCAGTGTGAACATTGAACCAACGAATATCTGCATCATGTGTGCCTTTGCCAATCTATGTGCTTGAAACAAAGTGTTCATGATGCAAAGTGTGTTGTTGCAGCACAACTGCGGACGTTTTCCGTTCTCATTTAGGTTAGCATCACATTGTTGACCGATTGCACCCTTCCACACAGCTGGGTGGTTTCCAACGTTTGCAGTGAAGTCTCCGTAAAGGTTTGTAAGTTTCGTTAGAACCAACCCTTCACAGTGCTTCACTAGCTTACGCCAGGGACACAAGGTGCTTTCCAGTTGAGTTTGGGCCGTAAGCTTGTATCACACACAGGGAATAATCCACTAGGCTCAGCCTCAACATGTATACCCTTCTACCACTGGGATCTATTCTTCACAAGTTGCCAGCTGGGAATTTTCGAGTATACCCACTTTAGCCTAGCCAATTTTTGGCTCAACGCCGGAGTAGAAGAGTTTACACTTATTGCCCAGATTTACAGTGTTGTAGTTACGGCGCTTAGTTGAAGCTTCATCAACCAGTTTGTGCTCTTTCCATGTGAGTGAAGTGATTATCCACTTTCCAATCGCTAGCTTAAGGCGTACATTGCTGTGAACAGGTGTCTCCACAAGTTTCACACTGCGCGATCCTAATTTGCCTCCCGGAAGCGTAGAGGACGCAAAGTGTGGTAACCACTTATGGATGGCTGGTATGCAGTGGTGTAGGAGGCGGGGGTGCAGGGGGTGAAAGCGCAACCCCAAAAGTTTTGATTTGTTGAAAATTCTGGCAAAATCTCTAAAAAATTTGGCAAAATCCCTGAAAATCTGGGAAAATCCCTAAAATCCGAACAAAATCCCCAAATATCTAGGCAAAATCTCTGTGAAAATCTGGGCAAAATGGTGCCCAACATTGTTTGACTTCAAATATGGCGCCCAACGTTTGCAGAAAAACAAGTGAAGACCATTTTTTGGAGGCCACACCAAAAAACGGTCGGCAAAATGTGTACGACAACTTTTTTCGCAAGTTTGGGAAAATTTGGGCAAAAATCTTTTGCACCCCAAAAATTTGCTTGCTCCTACACATATGCTGGTGTGGGCGACTGTAGCGAATTTTTTGAACGGGCCACTCTGTGTGAAGTCCGACGTAGTCCTTGTCGACACGCGCAACGACCGATGCACGATGGCCCAGATCGGTTTTTACTAATCTCACTGTACTAGCTGCCCAAGTCAAACCACTGGACAACCGGTCGTGTCGTTTGTGCAACGACTTCTCGACAACAGGGAATAGCTCAGTGGCAAAGTGTCCGTCTCTCAATTGGAAGGTTGGCTTTTCGGTCTACGGCCACTGGGTGAATCGCGGTAGCACTCCTTGGACAAGAGCCTTCACCTCATCCGCCTCGGCAAGACCCAAATTTCAGGCTTCGGCCTGCCGTGAATTGCCTTGCCCAAATCATATTTTAAAAAACAAGGAATGCAACCGGAAGGCTCTGTTGACGGAACAGTTGTGTAGCAAATGTCTTAATATCTACTGCATGAGCAGACATGCAGCAATCACTACACCTGTTAGGCGAGCAGTCTAAGACCCCCCAAATCGAAATATGAAACACTATAAATCATTGGAGGTTTTATCAACTTTTCAATATCAAGCCCCCCGGCACAAACGCAAAGCCCCCCCACACGAACGTAAAGCCCCCCTAGTGAAGACTTCCTGGCGACGGTTCTGTAGGTGAGGGTATATGTTGCGCTATATTATTTTCCGATGGGACAGGGTGTTGGTAGCTTCTGGTTGATAAACCCTGATCTATGCTTGCCAGAGATTGTTTTTGTTTGTTTTCCCCAAAACTTGGAAAAAAATACGAGATAAAATATAGTGCGGCGAAAATGCAATTTTTCTTCAAAGGAACTTGTGTAAGTCACGCTCAAATACTACTTGTGTTTTTGCTATCAGTTGTCAAGACCTACACACCATTGCTCAGCCTTGAGTATGCAAACACAACATCATCACCGCCATCATCAACACACATCATTACGAATGACGAAACGAGCATTCCGTCAACAACAACAATAACGGGATTTTCAACGCAGGACATTACAACGGCAACCTCCCAAGAAAGCTCTTACACTTCTATTGTGGTACGTTACTGAGGCCTTGCGTAAACGCATTACTTGGTGTGGCTTCAGGGGGGTAACGAGGTCAGATGGCGCCAGGGGCAAAAAACAAGTTTGGCGCCCCCATGGTTGAACCTGAGCTCTTTCGAAAGCAAATTTACTGTATTGAAGAAAGTACTTGTGAGATTGTTAGGACTTTTCGGCGTCTCCCTGAGTAATTCGGCGCCCCGCAGTGATTCAGCGCCCCCATAGTAAATTGGCGCCCGGGGAATTTTGCCCCCATTGTCCTCCTCGTTACGCCCCTCTGTGACTGCGCATCTGCTTCGCCGGGTTTGGGATTGATTGCCATTCAACGTTGTTTCTGTTCATCAGCAGGAGACAAGCCAAACAATGCGAACAGAAGCCAATATCAAAACACTCACACCAAGCACCATAGACGTTCTACCGACAACACAACCTATTGCTGCAACGGCCGGTGGGTTTTATGTAAATATACCCAGGATCGTGTCAGACTTACTAGTTTAGTACATTGCCTTCGAGGGAACCAAGAAAAAGAGTTGAATTTTTACTTTTCGTGATAGAGACTTCAGTTCTGAAGAAGACAACTTCCGGTCAATTTATACTTTCCTCCTTTTTCAGTCCTCGCGAACCTTGCGTGTTTCAAACGAGATGAAAAATATTTCTGCAGTATAGTTTAAAATTTAGTCACGTTGAAAAGTTTTCAAGAAAAATATCAGTAGTACTTTACTAAGGTCATTTAAATTTAATGGAAATTGTAATACCCATCAACTCCTGAAAATTTGGAACCTTCTGCATTGTGAAACTCTGAAGAGTTTGAAAATTTTCAATCAAAAATTAGAAATTATTGTAATCTGCAATAAAGTAAAGCTATCTTTACAGTCTACGTTAAATTTCTCAACACCAGGTTTCGAACTCTTTCAGAATGTCAGATTTCATACTGCGCGATGCCGTTTTTACTATTCCATTATGAAGCTTGACAAGGCATCTAGTTTAGCGATCCACAGACTCTCCTGATTTGTACAAATGAAAAGCGGACTCAGATAATTTTGTATTAAACACTAAAACACTTTTTTTTAATTAATGACGAGAGTGAACTGTCTTGTGAGCGAAATTAACTCCCGAAAGTGAAAGGGAACATGTTGAACCGGCAACTTCGAAACATTTTTTCCAACAAGTTCTATTTTAACATTTGCTGTTAGTATGTCGCCATTCCTAACCGACGAGCGACGACTTGAGCTCTGTCGTTGGATTTAATTCAACACTCGTTGTTCCACATTTTTGTTGCCAATGTGCAATACCGGTGTGCTTTGGCGTTAAGTTTTTAAAATTACATAAAAAAAACTTGCAGCAGATCTATTTCAGTTTTGATGTGAGATCATTGACAGACGCCCTAAAAACTGTTTGACGCCGTAAGAGCTGTTTGCAGCAAATTTTAAAAACATTAAGAAGCAGATGAAGCAAGATATTCCACACGTACCTCATATATGTGCCGCAAAGCTGTGTTAGTCGTCGATGAATGAGCGTGGCTTGCCAAGCATGACGGCGGCACGCTAATTTTGCGAAAATCTTTCTGCGCGTTTTGCTGGAAATTTTACCCATCATAGAAGAGTTTACTGGAACTCAATATGGCAGCGTAAGCGCCCCAGGTCACTCATTGCTCCCTAGCTGGGGGCACAGAAATAATAAAATACGCAGCAGCTTTCTTTGCTAGTGTTTTTATAAATGTTATATTTAATATTAGCCTAACTGTCTATAATATCAATCTTTTAAATGCTTAAACTCTGTGTGTAATTGATGCGATCTCAAAGGAGTAAAACCCCCGTGAATATTGAGCATTTGATGTACTACCACCATATTGATATGTGCTCTTGTTATATTCAACACCAAGTTGCTTTGTTGAAACGAATATTAGTGTTAACAACAGAAGCGAAATCATGTCAAACATGTATGCGCGGGCATGAAATAAAACTAAACTCACAGCGAGGAAAGCGGTCAGGAAAAGCGACACTGTCAAGCTTAAACTATAGACAAGAGACTGAAGAGAGGTACGTCCATGTTGAAGCTCCGCAATCAATTGAGTAACGATTGTTGCAGTGAGCTGGAAAAAACAAAGATTGACATCTTTTGCTCATTGATGCATTTTAACCTTTCTATTGTGATGATGGTTAGTTTTTGTGTTTTGCGTCTTGCGTACATTGCTGCTTGATGAGTACGTTTTTGTGCTAAGCCTTGGTTGCACTTAGGCTCGTTTCTGCCGGGATTAAGTTCCACCAAATTTAGTTTCAATTACCCCCATCTGCCACAAATATAATGCATCCCTGCTCAGTATCCGACAAAACTAGAACGGTTGGTTTCATATGGCAAAACGATCAAAAATTAATCAAAAAACAGTTTAAGGGCACAAGCGCGTTTTTCAACAACTCAGTAATTATTCTTAAGTTCATCTGACCCGGGAATACAACTTGTATTTCGAAGCATTTTTTTTCAAAAACAACATAATTTCCCTTTCAAGATGGTGGAAGTACGCATACAAAAGGCACTAAAACGGTAGAAAAATACATAAATTCCGCCAGAAGCCTTTATTGCCGGTCGGTTGAAGATAAAATCCATCGTATTCTGCTCGAAGATTGTGGTTCTACATGCAACCGAAGCAAATTTAATTGTGTCATGAAAATATGTTATTTTCAAGGATGTTTGTGCAGCTTCCAAGTACACAAGGTATCGAATACTAAAATGGCCAAATGATAATTACAATGAAAATTCGGATCACGAACAAAAGCAATGTTGCGCAACACTGTTGCACCTACATATGCAAATTCGCTTTGACCAAAATAGCTTTTCTTTTCACACTGCATGAAACACTTGCCAAATTGGCCAAACGTTTTTTTGTTGTTGTTGAACGAGAGGAACCATTGGTCAAATCGGCGAAATTCCCCCCTTCTTGCTCCAAAAATACAAAACTTATGCAGATGTGGACAGCACTCCTCGACAGAGCGCATAAAAATGGAGCTACTGAAAGAATCAGCTTTTAACATTAATTCTGTATTTCTAAAATTAAGTTGAAGACTGCATTATGCATCTTTGCGAAAGATGTCTGACTAGGGTTTCAACAAATTTTGGCAAAGACTGTTTTGATCTTTTATTTCTGTGGTCAGCTTGAAAGCACATCGCTAAAAGACTATGATTGATAGCAGGCATGGCTGCATGAGCGTCGGATTTTTTTTTCAGGGGGTGGCCAAAATAATTTTTCAAGGGGGGCAACCATGGTGAAATTTCATTTTAACAACTCCGAGACTAAGAGAAAAACATTTTCCTACTAAAAAGTCAATAGCAAAATTGCAGTACGCACTATTATAAGTCCTTAAAGTTGGCCAAAACACAATGTGGGGCCCGAGTAGTTTTTGTCAACCCCTAGTACCAGATGCAATTTTGTCCGAAACTGGACTATAGCTGGCATTGTTGCAGAAAAACTACTAGACACCAGCCAGAATTTCATGCCCAGGAAAAACAAACAAACATACGAAGTAAAGCTGTTCATTAACCTTATTTCAAAGCTACAGTTTGAGACATAGTTTTCGCATTTCAGAAACCTTTCATAAGGCTCAATACAAATTTACGTTAGGCTGACTCCATCTAAGAGAGTTTAGCAGAAATGCAAATGCCGTGTTTCGTTATGGCCCAAAAGGTTAATTTTTTGAGTGAGAAAGATTTGCTTATCTGATTACGAAAACTAACTAGGCCATAACCAGATTGGGCAAGCTTGTTTTGCAGCAATTTTTTCATAAAGACAAGCCGTTGGTTTCAGCATAGGCTTAGTAACTCTTACAAAAGTAGTTGTCTCGCAGGCAGACGCAGTTTACGTTGTTAAAAGTTTGCTTTCGCCTTTCACACCGTTGAACGCCGTCAAAATAAAATGAACACCGTTGCCAACACACATGGTTGGATACTAGGGGAGACGAACGAGGCAGTCACCTCGCGTCCCCCTTTTGCAGAGATACCGTGCCCCGCCTTTGAGAGTTTTGGACTCAATTTTTTCATTTGAATTCAGTTCATAAATTGAAATGTGAAATAAATTTAAATCTTTTATCCACTTAGTTGCACATCTACCTTTCGCAGTGGCGATGTTTTGGGCCCTTTTCTGAGAGTTTGCCTCGGGCCCATAAAGTATAATATCCATCACTGCCAATACACATCTAATGCTGTAACGCCATGTTCTTACATGCAGCTTTTGAAACGAACACACCAACAATCAACACTCAGTACGCATCAACAACATCATCGCCGCTTCCAAAAACACTCATCACAACGACTGAAGAAACGAGTTTTCCAGCAACAGCTACGAACACAGAAGTCACAACGCGGACAATTTCAAACGATTCCACAACAAATGGCACTGCTGTCACTCGCTCCTTGGTCTGTAGCTGGGTTTTGTCTAAATGTTTAACACGGTTCGGCTGCACATATCTTGCTTAAATCTACGTTTGATTACAGCAGCTTTTCTCACAGTTCATATACTTTTTTTCACTAGGAGATAAATCAAACGGCAAGAAATAACACCAATACTGAAACAATTCCAGAGTACACCACGGACGCTGCATCGACTATACAACCTGCTGGTTCCACAGGTGGGTTTTACGTAACTTGCGTTCATTTCGAATTTTCAGAGCCTTGCTAAGCTAAACAATTTGAAAACTTTATTGCACTGCGGTGGGGCCACGATGTTGCAAAATAACTCAAGAAGCAATCACATGCAATCTTCTGATTCATTTCAAGTGGAACTTGTAGTTGTCCCGACGTCATTACAAATATTTTGAATAGTAGCTTCAAAAGTTCTCAAGTGCGACGAAAAGAAATGGTGTACTGCTCTCACAGGTGTAGGAGCAAGCACATGTTTGGGTATGCGAAGGAATTTTGCCCGAATTTCGCCAAACTTACCCGAAATTTTTTTGTGCGTCAAACATTCCATGTAGAAGATCCACGCAGACCGAAAAAAGGTCTTCAGTTTATCGGAAGCCAGTTTTTGGAGAAAAAAGTTCAAATCCAGGCGTATTTCATTTAGTTTTATTTGAAGGTGTCAAACATCTGTGCCCGAATTTTCTGGGATTTTGCCTGGATTTTCGACAAATCAAAACTTTTGTGGGTGCGCTGGCACCCCCTGAATCCCCAGCTCCTACACAACTGACTGCTGTTGTAGTGTTTTCAGTATAAAGACTCTTAGTAAGTTATCAGCGATTTATTGATGCAAAAGTCTTTTTCTTTTCGATTTCTCAGCTTCTTTTCACAATATCAAAAACTTCTTCTCACTGTCTGTCGCAGTTTGTAGTGATTGGAAGTGATTTTGCTCGAAAAATAACGAAAGATTTAATTAAATTGCATCAGAGACGCAAAGTTGATACGGTAAATTTTTTTTGTAGTTGAGCTTCGGTACTCCACGTTTGGTTCTCTACCACAAATGTCCAACTGACTCAGATGTTTCCTGCACATCATGCTGCTCGCTTCGGGTACCTTTCACAAACTACTGTAGGCTACAAAGGCTTAGCAACGTATGTGTTTTAACTCTGAACTGGTTGGAACTATGGTGGGATGCTTAATGTAATTGACACTACAACTACGTTAATCCTTGAAAAAATCAGCGAAATGCAACTAACCAAACGATTTTCATGCGGAAAATTATAGTAGTCAACCCTAAATTTCATCGCCCATCGGCCTAATTATTCCAAACGAAAACAGGTGGGAACAAATTGAATTTGCACAGCCTTGGCTGAAGAACAATGGAGCTGAGTTTACAAAATAATCTTATGCTGCAGTTTGTTGGTAGTAAAAAGCGATTCCTAACACTAACCGAATTGATTTCCACTTCCTCTGTTAAATTTTCGAAAGACAATACAGTACGGCGCTAATATTGTATTTGTCCTACCATTTTGCGTAATTGCTGTGTTGTTTCATCGATGCTTCAGATCTCATTACAGATCATCGGACGTCATGCTTGAATCGTTTTAAAAAATTTTCTACAAAATATACAAGATCTTAAAACAGGACTTCTAACAACGAAAGGCTCCAAGGCGACTACGCTCTGTGCAGAATGTCACCAACTGGTTTTATCGGGTAGTTTTACGTATGAAATAGGAGTCACATGAAGGATACGTCATGCTATTTTGGTAATACTTTTCGCAAATTGTGTCAAAACACGTGAATGTGGAAAGGTCACTGAACAGGTTTTTTGAAAGTAAATGTTTAACGTAGCGTTTCAGCTGTGGTGATGATTATGCACTCAGGGTGTGTGCATTTGCAAAGAAGTAAATAAAAATTTGTTTGCTGCCTGTTTTGGTAAAGTTTTTCCGTAAATTGCTAACAATCTCCACATCTTTGATCAAATTCAATTGATAACAGCAATTGCACATGAAAAGTATTCTTAATTACTGTATTTGATTCGGTTGAATAGTGATATTTGATTCAGTTGAATACCCTTTGAACTTGAAGCTTTAATTTTATTCAACACGTCTGGTAAAAAAACTGCCAATCCTGACCAATTTCTTGATTTCAAAATCTGGTCAGTGAACTCTACCATTTTTTCATTCAGCACAAAAGTCGAGGAAATTGACAATGAAAGCTTTCATTTTGTGCTGTGACCTTTGTTCAGTGTGCGAACAACAAAAGTTTCTGAAAATGCACAGAGCAACACATAAAACAAGCCCAAAGGTACAAGTAAGAATGCCATTCTCCACAAAAAAATGGAATGCAAAGTTTACCTAAAGAGTTTGGTGGCATCATAACTTGTAGTTTGTGAGAAAATTATTTAGAGATTGATAAAGATCCACGACTTAAATAAAAATATTTCTCAAACAAATACCAATAGCAAATGATAATACTAAAAATAGTTCAGGTAAAGAAATTGAAACGGAAGGTTGTTTTCTTTAAAATTAAGTAAGCTGTCAAAGTCAAACGCAGACTAAATGAACAAAACACAAGTAAAGCCAAATACATTCCAACTGAATAATATACTGAGACAACTTCCAAAGGATTTCAAACTTTTAAAATCACACCCGTGGCATTCGAAGGCATTGATTCAGATCTGATCTCTTCTTTGCCAAACGCATCTGCATTTTATATACAGAGTTTCAATGCTTCCACTAAGAGTTTTCTTGCGCGCTGTCAAACAGATGTTCTATTTTAAAATTCCCAAATTCATGATTCTGCACTGTCATTGTAGAATCTAGAATGTTTTCTTTGTCGAACGACGTGTTGCGATCCTGTCAACAAACTTGAACAGACTAACGGCGCCAGTTTTGAATGACAGTTGACTGTCTTACGCATGAAGCTTATTTTATTCAACCAAAAGTATTACGAAAAACATCCGACTTTCATTGTTTTACGTTTACTACAGACACCGGTTCAGAAATTTCGCTTCGTCAGGTTGGTCTTGCTTTTGCCTGGATACTCTTCTGGTCTTTGCACAGCTTGGTTTGCTACTGCAGAGGTGGAATGTGACTCAAACGCGTCGGAACAGCCTCCTTTCGAGGGGTTTCGGTCTGACCAAGCACGTCAAAGCTTTTTCGTTATTCTGTTGAAGTAAATAAGCTTTGTTACACCAATTGAAGGTTCTTACTTGCACAAAATGCTCGGAAACCGCTTTGCCTTTTTAGAGACATTGGGTGGCATGAAGTAACACATCATACTTGCAGGAATGTTGAGGACCGCTTTTATCAGCAACTTATTTTGATTTCTTTTATAATTCGTCAAGTGTTACCTGCATCATACCGAAGGCAACTTTTTATTTTTCCGTGCTGAGAAGCTTCTTAGTTTTATGTGCAAAGAAGCTCTGAGATGGAATTGTGCCATGGGCAATTATTGTATTTTAAACTTACAATGAATTTTTGCAATGTTTCAAGCCAAGAGCAAGTCACATCGTGCCTAGTATTTCTTTGTGTGAAGATGAATACGCGGCGCGAATGCAGACAAAAATCCATAGGGAAAATCTTTGAAATATTTCAGTTCCACTTTATTCAGTGAATTGGTTTATGTAGCCATTAGCGGATAAAATTTTTTACCACCTGCAATGGAACATAGGGCTGAGTTGCTGTTTAAAATAAGAAAGTCGTAGCTGGGGCTGCTGTTGCAAGATGGTCGACTGCCGTATTCAGTTTACTGCAAACACACTGCGTATTGCATTGTTGTCAACAAAATGCAACTCGATTTTATTTTGACTGTGATACTGTTAACTGTTGAGCGATTGTTTGTCTGCATGTGTTGTTTTCGTCATGTTATCAAATACGTCACTTATTGGTTTCCTTTGGAAAAAAAACAAATGAAAGCAGACTCATTCGATATGAGTTACCCACATGAAAAATAATGTCTACCTTGACTGTATGGAGAAAGAAAGTTGAAATTACTTTCGCTCCAAGAACCAATCAGTAACATACGATCCAAAAATTATGGTCAGCCGTTAATTCCTAATTTTTCCAATATTTAACTAAACTTTACTTTTCGGACATCCACGTTTACGCAGAGGCTCATCTCCGCTCCTGTTTATTCAAGCATATTTGTTTTTATCCAAAGACCCACATTTCTAGATAAATATTACTAAAGCTAAAGCCGTGCGTTTCAATTACAAAGTACGCACTGTTTTTGAGCAAGTATGAAATCTGCATCATACTGCATAAACGCAAGTTCCTTTCTCTTCCAAAATGTTTTCACTTTACTTGTTCTACTTGAGTAACTGAAACGTGTGGCTGGTTTCACTTGATTGTTCGTTTTTGTGTTCTTTTCTCGTTTGAGCGTAATTTCTTTCATTGTTTTGTATCTTCAGAGATACTTTACAGTTTAGTCCAGCAACTTCGCATTCGATTTACGGAACACAGAGCAGTGAGAAAGTACACCACCACATGAAGATAAAAAAGCAAAGCTTTTTACATTTATCAACATTTCACAAGCTAAAGACACAGCGCAAAAAATAGCATGAATAGCAAAAGCGAGTATCTATAATAACTGCAACTACAGTAAGTCTCGCAATTATGGAAATTTGGGTAGTTTCCAGATCATAGAGTGATGCTCGGCGAGCCTCGCTGAAATATTGCTATTCAAACAAAAGTGTTTGAAAAAATGTTCCTGTATTTACCTGGTTCAAAATCTTTCTAAACTCTATTTGGTTTGCCGGCAGTAACTTCGCTATCACAAAAAATATGTTAATTTCAGCAGAAAGCAGAACAGTGAAATTCCTCATAGAAAGAATATTATTAAGACATGTGCATCAGTATTTAGGAATTTAGTTTCTCTACCACAACACTTCAGTTTTGCAAGTGTAAACACTGACTTGTTTTGACCTAAAATGTCTTGGTGTGGAGGGCTGTGCGAAGGTGTATGGCAATCTTGCTTTGCTTGTAGATCAGGCGCGTTTAACAGCACTGATGTGGCCCGCAGCAAGCAACAGATTTTCTCTCAGAATAACTCAGGCTTTAATTGACTACGACTTTAGGCAAGCATATTGGCACAGAAAGCTGAAAGAACAAACGATTTAAGCCACAACAAACTCGACAGACCAGATTGGACGCGCAGCACATGCTAGACCAGGGGTCGGCAACCTTTCCCTAGTCGCGGGTCAAAAAGAAACTGCAAGGTTTGGCGGGCCGTATTAATTTTCCACCAACAATGCCGTTCCCTTCGTTGTTTATGATGTTGTTAAAGCTTGGGAATTTATGGAATTTTAATCAGGTTAACTCCTGATTTTCACAGTTCATAGCGAAAGCACAAAATACGATATACAGTACATTTATAGCACAGTACGGTTTTTCATCAGTAGTTCTTCATATATATGCAATACAAGATGTTGGAAGAAGGGCAGATTCATAAAATATAATGTCACTAGGCGGGTCATAAAGTTACAACAATTTGTAAAGGGCTGCGGGCCGAATGATTTTGTTGGCGGGCCGGATACGGCCAGCGGGCCGTAGGTTGCCGATCCCTGTGCCAGACCGACAAAATACATTCTGCGGCAAATACGTAGAGAAGCTGATAGGGGACCAATGAACGTGGTTGCTCAATGCATAATTTACTGTTTGACGTCTTCACTCCCACACGCAACGCAGTACACTTAAAGCATGCATCGCAGTAGCAAGGAACACACAAGTTCATGAAAGAACACGGATACATACGTAGTGGTGGAATAAAAGTATACGCTTGATCGCGCCAATACCTTTACTTTGATGAAACACAAGCATAAAGGACACACGCATGAATGACGCAATCATGATTATTATAATGCAGTTATGCAATGCTTTTTTCATGAAGAGTGTTGCGATATGGTGGAATCCCGTGTTCCGGAATTCATTATTCTGAATACCACACCATACAACACAAATTATCAAGGAACAGATTTTATCCTATCTATTTCAATGTATTTCGCATTCTGGAAACCTCACTATATTTGTCATAAAGCACTGGGGACAAAATGGTTCGGATCAACGGGATTCTACATACAAGATATACAGTATCAGGTTTGTTATTTCATTTGTTCTTTCACTGGCAAACTTTTATACATTTCACTGTCTCTCTGACTGTACCGACCTTTTTTCGTTCGTGTTGAAGACAAAATTCCTGTACTGTTCACCCTAATCAGCCAGTTCTTGGTTTCTCCTACACGTCATACCAGGCCCGTAACCAGCTTGGGACACCAGGGAAGGCGAAGAGCTTTCTGAGGGGGTCCAAATTTTACAATGATAGCATCTATTTTGCATCGATAGCTCCAACACGTTTTTCCAGGAGGGCGAAAAGTTTTCCAAGAGGCTTCGCAACCCTTGCCCTCCACTTAGTTACGGGCCTGCGTCCTACTCTATACTGAAACACTTCTCAAATTCGTATAATAACGCGGTATGCGTATAACATAATCACAAAACACGATGAACGTAAAAAAATCCATTTTTGCGGTGAAAAATGTCGTACTGCAGTCAAACCTCATGCAGAAATCACCTAAAAACTAAGAGTTGTTAAAACAAGAACCCAATGCAGGTTCGAAATACCCAAGTAGTGGCAGCCGTGAAAAGGAAGTGTCACAAAGGAGGCTGAAAGTAGCGAATGTTTTATCATATATACGCTAATGAAAGCGAGAGTTTCGATAAACTTTTTAATAATTCACGCGCAGGGGTTTTTGGTAAACGTAAGAACGTGCCGACACTATTTTGATTTTCTGACATTTCCTAAAAAACGAAAACTTTTTTGATTTTCAGGGGTTCAGCAGCGCAGCCAAGAATTTTGTTCGGGGGGGCCAGTCAATGACGTCGTCAGTCACTGACGTCGTCTTGAGTCCAACTGTTCCCTCCGTTTATTTTCTAACAGTTGTAAATTGATGTAAAGCACCAGTAAAATATTAGCAAGTTTTCTTCGGTGAGGGCCATGGCCTCTTCGGCTTCATTCTGCAGGCTGCGCCCTGCCGCATGATGGAAGGGCTGCCCATGTTAACTCAACTCAAGTGTCGATTGATACTAACCCTCAGCAGAAATTTCTGAGGACACCCATATCTACAGTAAACTATAGTCTTGCTAGAGGTTTTATTGGTGAATTCGTTATCATATCTCCATGACTAAGAATTGGTGAAATTTTTCACGCAGCACGTTACTCAGGCCGCCTGTACCGGATGTTCGTTTGAAGGGGCGATGTTGGTTTCATCGCCGTGAATCACATTGCAATGAGACGCTCCAAGCCAGAGTGCTCGCTGCAGTGTGTACAGCAATGTGATCGGTGTCACTAAAACCTTGCAATGAGTATCTGCTCATATCGGCAGAGAAACCGGCAGAGAAACCGTACGAAATGTTTGGGGTACGAAATGTTTTTGCCCAATTTTTTGTTTTTTTGCCAGAGAAAAACAAGCGCTGAATTACTGCAATGAGAAAAAAAACAATAAGACTTCACATGAGCGTTTCCTAATACGACAAACGGGGTAAGGCAGTGAAGCTAACAGGTTATCTGGTGCTTAGGAGCACAAAAGTGATATTCTTATATCAACAGCATGCATTTTTTACCCCGCTGACAACGCTTGCCAGTTTGCGTACGTCAACTGACGTGAACGTTCGACGCTATTTTCAGCTGCTGCGTCCACGAACGACCGGTAATGCCAGTGCGTGGCTCATTTATCACTAATGGTTTTCACATGCAGTAGCAGGACAATTCAGGCAATAGTCGACATCTTCAAGTGCAGAAACTACTACTCTTGCTTTGGTTACAAGTGGGATCGCAATGGCTCCGAGTACAGTTTTGGCGGTTTCAGTGTTCTTAATAGAAGTGAGACTCAAGGTTTTCGCTCAAGGTGAGAGAGCGTGTGTGGTGGGGAGGCTGAAAATAGGTTATATTTCGGATGTTTGAAGCGTTCCAAAGTTTAGAAAAAGTACTTTTGCCGACTTTCCAGTTTGTTTGATAGAGACAAGAAACAATGCATGCGGCCAAATAAAAAAACTGTTGGAGATGTGAACGTAAAAAGTTTATCAACGACAGTAAAAAATGAATTGCTTAGACGACACTGATTTGAAGCCTTCTTGGCCCGTAGCCATGGGGGGCATTCAGAGGCAGTGCCCCCCAATTTTTGATGTGCACAGAAGATTGGTTTTAAACATATAATGAAAGGAAATATCGTGATCCCCCTAAAATGTATTTTGCCCCACCAAACCTTAAAACCTGGCTACGACTCTGCACTTACTTGAATGTATGATTTTGCGACAAGCAATAATTATCACCAATCATCCCCCCTGCAGTTTGCTTAAGTAAGTTGCTGCAAAACTACTTATCATTTCCACAATGATAAATTAGACTGTGGTGATGAACAAAACCGAAATAAACAACCCTTGGACATTTCTTGAAAACAGCTGTCGCAAAACGCTTTGGGCAAACAAACTAGTTCGCGGCAGTGCCATGTTTTCAGTGCATTTTGCATGCTTCGATTTTCATCCCCAAAGCAGTTTGAAAGATGGCAGAGAGCTAATTTGCGGTGAAAATCGTGTTAATACGCACAACAGCACTTCCTGCACATCCTGGCAGATGCGTAAGCCAAAATTTCCTGTACGTTTCAGAATATTCATTGCTGCCATATAAGTGGACTTCCCGTGCATCCTGGCTCACGCGCTCGTTAAAAGTAAAATTCTCTTGAAGTTTCGGAAGAGTCTCTGTTTAACCAAACAACAAGAGCTGTTTTACTGTTTTAGGGGATGAAAGTCAGTTAATTCGGTGGCAGAGAGCATAAGCAGAAGGGAATTAAGACACTGACAGCTAGAAAAAAATTTCTAAGTATTCAATGAAAAGCTCATCTGACTCTGCTCAACTAACGGCAGGTTCCGTGTAACCGCCGTCTGTAAAAACACACAAAAGCATTCCCCTGCACAAAAATTAAGATTGAACATTTCCAAATGTTTGTTGTTATGATTTTGCAACTGTTGTTTACATTCCAGGGAGGGAGTTAAGCACCGGTGTCCTCGTTAAATTGTCCGACGATAAATTGACCAAGACTCGCAAGTCAAACCAGCACGAAAACTTAACGCAACTGGTAATTTACAAACGTATCGAATGTAAAAATCCAGCTTTTTGCAATTACACACCCGATCACTAGAGGCAGCAATGAAACAACTACGTGGATGAAACTTACGACATTGCCCTTTCTTGCACAGATTTTTCTATCTTTGGTCATTTACAACTTGCAAGGCTAAAATCTCTTCACTTCCTCTATCAGTCAAGAAGCATTGGGTGTGTTTGTGGCAAGAAGAGCCTCAGAGATCTGTAGTTTTTCAGACCTTGGAATGGGTGCACATCAAAAAACGGATCGATAACAAACCTTTGTAGTAAAAAAATTTATTTCGGAATCATTGTTGAGCGTGACAAGATAACTTTACAAAAAACAGGCTACGTTGGACTAATAACACAGTCATTTCGCCTCAGAATGATCAAACTTCATGCCACAGAACCGAAACACTGAGGCGATGCAGCAAAATCGAAGTCACTGTAGAACTCTTATGGCCCACGAACAAGATTGCGGGCATTTTCTTTCTTAGTAAGGATCAAGGATCAATTGTATTCTCCCTTTCAGGTCCTTGAGTTTCGGTTCTGCAACATGGAATTTCGCCATTCTTTCACGAAACGACTTAGCTATCGGCCAGGGTAACTTGTTCACGTAAAATGGTGCCTTTGAGTCCCACGACGTTGTCACAAAACCATTAGCTACAAAATGTACAGTACGTTAATACACTACGCAACCTCATCCGTAGGTCTGATCAACACCATTCCAAAAGCGCGAAAAAGTATTTTAATTACAGGTACGCAAGAGCTTTTTCCTCAGACTTTGCGAGGATAACGGCAAAAATATTTAGCGTTACAGGTGTCAGAGATGGCACCGATCGTGAAAGAAAACAGCGTTTCATTGCACGCACGTTGTTTTCCCTGTGGAATGCCACGAATGGTCTGCAGGCGTCCAATCCACTTTGCCGTGAGGCACACGCAGAGACGTGTGAAGGGCTGTTGGGGCCCCCAAATCGAGATGAGGCCCTTTGATATCAGCAAGCATTTAGGCAGATGCGTGCTTTTTCGAGCCAGTTGCTAATAGCCCCTTGAGCAACGCTATTTAAAACCTAACCAAGCTAAACTAATAATGTACAAATTGGGACAGAGGCGGATCCGGGAGGGGGGCGATCGCCTCCCAAAAACCTACGAATGTAACTTCATTTACCATGTTTTATACAATTCAGAAATCAACATTCGCGATTAAAGACGCGATTAAAGACCATTTTTTCGTCCATGGTTTTGTCACAGCAGTGTTGTGAAGTAGCCTATGCTTCATCTCTCTTAGTGTAGAGAAGCCCTTATGAGATTTGACTACCAAATATTACTGGAATCGCCGCCCCTAAAATTACTGGCTGGGTCCGCCCCTGACTCAGGAGAAAATAACTTTAATGAACTGCCAATGCAGAATAGATGAAAACTGACTTTATCACTTGTTAGTTGTTATCATCAATAAAGCGAAACAAGTATCTCTTCTTGTGATGTGATGGGAAATTACTTTTGATGTAATTTACCTGTTTGATGTAGTTGCCGTACTTGCATCAACTTTTGTGTACAACAGGGGTGTGCAACCTGCGGCACGCGGGCCAAATGCAATACAAAGTGGATTTTTATGCCGGCCACTAGTACTAGACAGCCTGTGTGGAACGGAGGGGCGGCCCGCGGTCTAATCTGTTTAATTGTGTTTGGCCCTTCAGTAATAAAGGTTGCACACCCCTGGTATACGACAATATGTGAAACCGGCAGTCTCACTAATGCTTGTGATTTGCATCAGGGTTGCCAGATTTTTTTTGCAGCTTATGGCCAAAATCCTGATAAAAATGGCCAAAATGGCTGTTTTTTGAAAAAGTTATGGCGAAAATCACAAAATGTTTTAACTATGGTAATTTCTATATTCATACTTATCTGAAATTGTTCGGAAAGCAGTATATTTTTCGCCGAAAAAATGTGGTTTTTCCAAAGAAGCAAGTTTCTACCCCAAAACAGCAATTTCTGGCGTAAACTAAAAATTACCTGTTACACCTTGTCTTTATTTGTCTTAATAAAACTTAGAACCATACATTAAACACTATTGTAGATGCATACATGCTTCATTTCTGACACATTTCTTGGTTAAACAATTTTCAATTCACTTTCCAATTCAACGGCAAGGATAGAATTCTCTTGATCTTGTGCTCCAAATATATGAACAAAAGATTAAAAGGCATGAACTGCATTAAGTTGATGATCATATTGTGTTAACCAAATGCTCAAAACCATCCTTAAGCTTACATAATGTATGAACGAAAAGGCACACTTGAGAACAAACATTGACTCATGACAGGTCCGACTGAAACGCTTGCACGAAATCTAGAAGATTTCAAGGGCTAAATAATTACTACACACTTTGAACATTACAAGGTTGAAGGTACTGCAGAGGGTTTCTGTAAAAGTGATGAGAAATGTCTAAAATTAAAATCTTACCAAAAATACAAAATACTTCCACTATGACATTATCAGTCAATTGAATAACATTATCAGTCACACAACCGCGTGCAGCTGTCTTCAGATACAGTACGAGCGCAGCAGATACCAATAGTAACCAAAACTAAAGATTATCACTGACTGAAACATCTGTACAAAACCTACTGACTGCAAGAGCTAAATCATTACTACACACTTCAAAGCAATAAAAGGTTGAAGTGGCACGGTGTCACTGTAACAAAATGAGTGACACGATGAAGACCGTCCAAAAAATATAAAAACACAAGTTATTTAATGAAAACTTAATTTTTCAGTGACAAACCGAAAAAATGGCCAAAACAATGGCTAGATTTTACAAAATGGCCAAATGCGTTTTTTCATGGCCAGCGCAGTTAAAAAATGGCCAAAATGTTCGAAATTGGCCATGAAATGGCCAATCTGGCAACCCTGATTTGCATCCCGACGATCACAGAGCACCTGGTGGTCGTTGTACAGCCTCATCATTTTAATAACCAGTCTCAATGTAATCAACTTGGTGCTTTCACCAAAAGCTGATAGGTGGAAGCAGTGCGGAGAACTAACTGCTTCCCAAGACTCACTCTGCCTTCACTTCTAATAAGAACGAATTTATAAATCTGACACCATCCATCTTCATCATGACATATAGCAAGTGAGATTAAATCTGAAGAGGCTTTTTAAGATCGAGCAAGTGAGCGTTAAACGTATCGATATTTTGCCCGTTTTTTCTGGTCGAAACTTTAAATTAGACTGTCTTAACACAGTCTGCACAGACACACCACAGCCTACATTTGTTTCAACTTTACATTACCTGTCTTAAGCAGCTTTCACGAAAACGTCTTTAACGTTGAACTAGAAACCTAGCCTCTCTAACTGTACGCAACTACAAATCAATTGCGCAACACTCCACAGAACATTCATCATGACGTAAATTTCCCCGAGAGTTTCAACGCACAAGGGCGAAGCCAGCGAAGTTAAGTGGCGAAGGCCAAGACTTTATTAACAATTAAAACTTGGCCTTGTTCTGACGTAACCACAACTATACAAAAACTGCTATAGTGTCCGAACGTCCGCAATTCTTTTTCGAAATTAACGAATCATGATATTACATCCTTAATCTACCGGCTCTGTATTGAGCGCAAAAACCAGAAGAGTAAAAGTCAAGGGCAGACAAACGGCTCTAACTTACTAATACAATGTATAATTGTGGGGCCCCTACGAATGGTCGTGGCCCCCCCGACCGGGGGTTACGGGGCTGCCTGGCCACGGCACTGGGCACACGTCCCTCTTCGGTTAATTAAAGAAGAATCACTTTTACTTTGAACTCCAGAGAGACACTACATAAAAACGCACAGGAACAAACAGAACACATCTAATGAAAAAACAAAAGTATCGCAGAAGTGAGCACAGTGAATATTTTGAATCGTGCAACTATAGCAAATGATCTGACCGGTGTGAGTTAATAAGAAGGGTGGTAGATTATATTTAAAAGGCAATAACTCCGGCAATAACTCGATTATATTTGAAAGGCAATAACTCCGTTATAACACGTCAATGGTTTTTAAACCGGCGAATTAGTCACCATGTGTGCGAATGGCGTTTATTACGCAACATCAGCTTATCCGCAAAAATATGTGACTTGAACACCGAACATCATATGGGCGGAAATTGAAGGTTTTCGGTTAAGCGTTACCTTCAGCAGAATATACTGTTTATAACTTCCAAAATTTCAGATTTGTTCAGATTTAGCACGTTACTTTTTAGAACGTGACACCGCACTAAGGCCACATTTGCCAAACTTGTCCAGGAAAGATCAGTTTTGACTTTGCGGGCCATGACAGGCCTCCAGCCAAGGTTTGGTCGATACTGCTATGGAGCGAAAATATGGTCCGCGAACGTTTTCGTGGTCAGTGGTGTGGCTACGATTTTTGATTGAGGGGGGGGCGCACAGGTTGGGGTTTAAGGACCCGAATTCAGTAAAACGCATGCAATTTTAATTTTCAAAGTCGTTGGGTTTACAGACGTAAGATGAAAAAACGAACTTAATCTAATTTATTCTGGTTGAAAAGACTATTTTGAGTCCTGGACACGAAGCACATTTTTTCAGCTGCTTTGGCGCAAATCAACGAAATAAACTGTCAGTCAAATGTTGCAACCGCACTGTTGCGTCGCCTTGAGCCACTTAAAGAGAGAGTCGAACCAGAGGGTTGCAGCCAGTGATAGAGTTTTTCCAACTCTACTAGGCATAGTCTACTACTGCTGCTACGAATTCAACGTTATATGCGGCGAATCAATACGCCACAATATCTACGGATTACAAAATGATATGAAGGAAACGAACTCCTACAACAAGTGACTAGAAATGTACACAAGATACACGCAAACACAATTTTTTCTCTGTCGATTTTAGTGACAGCAAGCCCCAGGCTAGGAAGAGGGGAGCACGAATAAATGGTGGCCCAACACCAAAGCAGAGAGTTCATTACCAAAAGGGTGGCAACTAGCAATTAGAAAAACGTACAATCTGTCATTAGTGCCATTAAGTTTTGTAGTGTTCGTTTTCTTAATGCCAATTTCACTTCACTTTTGTGATTCTAATTTGTGAAAATGATAGTCAGCTTCATGAAAGCTGGTGAAGTTAGATGTTTCTACACTAATCGCAAAGATTTTGCCGTACTCGACAGAAATTTTCAACTTTCAATCACAGTTGTAAAACTTAACTGGATTTCTAAAATAACTTGCTAGATTAAACAGAGCAACAAAATAACTTCAACTTGACACTTGAGAAAGCACTTATACGAAATAAGAAGAACCTTGACACACTAAGGCAATGCAAAACTATCAAACAGACCAAACTTTGACGAAACGTTACTTTCGCTCCAATAAAATATTTTAAAGTTAATGAAGCACCATTCTTTATTTTTGCGATCCAAAAAAAGGAATTCTGTAGCTGAGGTGGAAATATGATGTTCGTGTTGTTTTAGACAGTGCCATTCAAGCTTGTACATCCGGCGTTTTCTTAACAGCTGATTCAGGAACAATCACTTCGGCTAATTATCCCAACGATTATAATGACAGCTTACACTGCAGATGGTCAATCCTGGCCTCCAATAATACGGTAGGTGAAGGTGACAGCTTTTGTGTATAGGGAAGCACTTACCTAAGCTGCAACTCGGCATTCAATAAAAAGGAAAAACTCAAAATTTGAAGCGCGACAGCAGACATGTTTTCATTCTATGAAAGCTCAAGCGGAAAAGTGGAGATACAAAATAAAAGGCACGCGTGCCCGCTGTGGCGCACCATACGTTCGAAAATGGCCCGAGGACGGATCACGTTTAGGTAAAAGTTACTTTTCTATGCAACGTAAATCGCAATGATTTGCGGTTATGTCGTAATATTTTAAATCAGCAAGTTTTTTTACAAGCGAATAATTGCGCTCATAAACTGGCAACTAAGAACTAAGTAACTGCGTAGCCTACTGCAGTGTTGCTGTCTGACTTGATGGCAGTTTGCAATTATTTGAACGTTGTATGGCACGGGACAATAGATTATACGAAAAAGTTTGGCACGCATCCAAATTCGACTTGGACACCTTTGCTTTAAAGTTTCAAGGACATTCAGTTCAGACCTTTCCCGAGTTGCGCAGCGGCATGATTTTAAATTTTAAATTATGTGAAATAATGGCTAGCATAAGTTGTCAAGCTAAATGTGTATCTACAAAATTGAATTCGATTTTTAGCAAAACTCTTTGCATACCCAGTAAATGAGTTACCTGACAAAAGCCACTTGTTTCATTTGAAAATATTCATGAAGCAAACTCAATATTCGACGATACTTTCAAAATTGACTCTTTTGTTTTTGCTACCCAATTCTATCGATGCTCCTGTTATTTTTCAATGGAAACTTACTCTTAACTTTCAATGAAAAATTATCTCTTCGCAAAAATTCATTTGACTCCAACTGCTTTACGATCGTACGTGGATCCTCTCAAAAGTTTTCATTTATTTCCTAATGCAAAAATTACTATTGAGAAAGGTGTTTAGAGTAATAAAATACAACATTTTCCATTTCAAACTGCATTTTTGATCATCATTTGCGGATCAAAATTTAAGTAAAGTGCAGAATGTTTTGAATCCGATTTTTGGTCATATGTAATCGCAAACTGCTGTATACCGTTCATTGCCATAAATTGATCTCATGCTACAATTATCGCGCTCCGCTCTTTAACTGGAGAGCAATATCAACAAACTATGAGAGAGCAAAATCAACAGACTCTTAACCAAAACTACTGCAAAGCAGGTTCTTCATTAGACAAGAAAAGTCATGGCAATTTTATCTTCGAAACTTCTACGAAGATTTCTTCTATAGGTTCGTGTTCACTTTGACTGTGCCGGTCCAACTTTAAAAACTTTTCAGAAGTCAATTATATGTAAGCTTCCCCCTAACTCTTTTCGTAGTTTTTTGTGAAAACTGTTTAGCTTTTCAGTTTTCGGCGAACATTTCCGGCGGGCTGCCCCTAAATCAGTCAGTAAAAGGCACCTACTGGGGTTGCGTGCGTATGATCACTCACCTCAAAATTGCGTTTGAAAGAAAACGAACGGTTTGCCTGGGTAGTATCTTATGTATTTTGCTAAAATTCTTTAATAGCAACAACAATCGCTGAAAGTTTGTTTTAGAAGATACAAGTTTTCTTCATTGACTTCGAACTTGAAAGCGGCACTGACTGCCGTCATGATAGCTTGGCTGTCTTCGTAGGAAGTCAACAGGTAAGAATATTGTGGAAATTTGCTGAACTTGTGGATTTGCAGAAAAAAATTTGTAATTAGATTGAGAGTGACTGAAATAAGTTGTCATAATCACTGCGGCTTTATTTCTTTACATTTCGTTTTTGGAAAGAGTTGCTCTACATGGTCTACGCGCACTGTCCTTATATATTCGGAAACAGGTCGCATGAAAAAAAACTGTTTTATTTCAAATGATTTGTTTTGAAAAATAAATTATCTTGGTTTTATAGGTCGGTACGAGGAACTACTGCGGCAAAACGTCTCCCCATAATTTCACGGCTCCAGCAAATACAAATGTCGCAGTTGCGTTTGCCTCTGACAAAACCGTTCACAGGAAAGGTTTTCTTATGAAATGGAAAAAGAAAAGTAAGAGTTCTGAAATCATAAATGCCTGTTTTCACTAAGATGGAAACTGACTTTGCGTTGGTTGGCATTCTTAGTGAAAATGTTTGTGTTGGACCCAAATAAGTCACTAAGTTCCTCAAATAAGATGAAATATATGTAGTAGCTAAAGCTGTTACTATCTTTCGCTTTTTCTATATTCTTCATTTTTTGCGCTAAAAGTGGAAGGGTAAGGTTTAGATTTTGGCATTTTTATAAATGGAAAGTGCTTCAATAGCTTGCAAATTCTGGAATATAAATTTCTGATGCTTTAGCAAGAGAAAATATTCCGTGTTCTTTGTCTTAGGATGATAAAGTTTTTTTCTCTCGCAAGAAAATTTTGAAAACATGATTGTCAAGTGACAGAAACATTTGTCTTTTGTTGTACATCGGTTGATTGTTACATTGGTGAATATTGTGCAAAAGCATCCTTAGGAATAGTTATCAGCTGTATTAACTACTGAAGAAATTGATCTGTAGTTTGTACACAAAAATCAACCTTCACGGATCAGAGTTCACTATGCTTTTTAACTATCATGTTATTCTACATGAAAACAGTTTAACAGTATGACGTGAAATTTTTGTGTGTTTGAAAAACACGATAGTTTTTTATCGTGTGAGTTCGTTGGTCAAACAGCCATTTCGAACACGCCGGAATGGGACGATTTGGCGCCGCCCTTTCCGCGACGACTATTTAGCCCCGGCCACTTGGCTCTGAACTGTTTTGGCGTTAAGCTGTATAGGCACTTGGCGCTTGCACGAAAGGAGGCGATGGACTACCCCCACCAGTTTTTCCAAAGGGAACGTGGAATGAATGGAGGTGAACAATAGCTGGTGAGGATAGAACCAATAATCATGCCGAGGCAGAACACAGAAAAGTATATATCGAATTGGGATTTAACCATCCATTTATCTGCAAGTTCACTGGTGGTAATAGGAAATTACAGGAGTGTGATGCTTACTATGGGTATTTAACTGCTGGGAATGCTCCGAATCAAAACTGTTCAAATACATAAAAGCTGATGGGCATCTTTTAAACACCACTAAACATTTTGACTCACGGGTACCACTTGAATACTTGCGAGGTCTAGCTTACAATTACGATATACATTAAAGTTTTATCCATGTTTTCATCTATTTTCGTTATACGCTTGTCAGTCTCTAAACTGGCGTCAAAATAGCTCAGAGCCAAAATGTTTGGTGCCAAAACAGTTCGGCGCCAAATGACGGCTCCATACAGTCGTCGCCGAAACGACCGCGCCAAGGAGTACCATACCCCGTACACGCACTACAGTTCTTAATAATTTGCATCTATTGTCAGGTGCCTGCTCGCAAAAGCAGTTTACTTGTTGGAACGAAAAATGCATTTCTTTGTCTCTACACTGTGACGGAAAGCATGACTGTGCAGACAACAGCGACGAAATCGAATGCGGTTTGTGTGTTATGGAGAGTGATAGCTCCAAAAGCCAGTAGTAAACCGGGTTATAAAAGATTATAGGAAAATGTTATTGTTTTGTGTTGAATGTCTCATTAAAGGCAAATGTTTACCACCACTTTTTCTGAATACTTTAGCAGCTTTAAAAAAGAGGCTATTTCTCAAATCTTCAAGTACAAAACAATGACAATTATTTTTACTCAGTCATCTCAGGATTTTACTTTGCATAAAGAAAAACTAACTTAATCTTTGAAAATATTTTTATTAAGCTTTTGTGGTTTTGTTTAAACATTCAGAGTCCAATCAGTTTAGTGCAATTTTACTTTGGAATCGGGTTTGTTTGCTTATTAATCATTGCCCCACGAAAAATCCAGGGTTGTCCATGGGACATATTTATCTGTCCCATTCCCATCCCATAGCAATTTATGCCTGTCCCATCCCATGGGGTTCCCATTACATTATTATGATATTAAGACAGAATACAATACAATTAAAATTATTAAATTTATGAAAGTTTAAGTTTAGTATCTACTAAATAGGACTACATCAGGGGCGTAACGAGGTTAGATGGCGCCCGGGGCAAAAAACAAGTTTGGCGCCCCCATGGTCGAACCGGCGCCCCCATGGTCGAGGTTTGGCATCCCCATGGTCGAACCGGAGTTCTTTCGAAGGCAAATTTACTGTATTGAAGAAAGTACTTGTAACATAGTTGGGATTTTTCGGCGCTTCCTGCAGTAATTCGGCGCCCCAGCAGTGATTCAGCGCCCCCATAGTGAATTGGCGTCCGGGGAATTGTGCCCCCTTTGCCCCCCTCGTTACGCCCCTGGACTACATGTACAAAGAGACATGCAAAACGTTAAATTCTATTGACTTGGAAATTCAGAAGTTAGTCTAAGTATGACAAGTCAGTAACATTCTGACACTCTCATTCTATTTCTGAGTCTCATGGGAAATGCAAATGTGTGCTGTCCCATCACATCCCATGGGACGTTTCCCATGGGATTCCCATAGGAATGACATTCCCATGGACAAGCCTGGAAAAAGCTAATTGTTTTTTGCCAGCTCGAAATTCTCAAGACTACAGAGAATGTGGGAAATCAAAGTTTGCTCCAAAGTTTCCATGGGTAAGCTTTAACGTCTGTTGTAGAAATAAATCATTGTTTTCAAGTGAGTTATAAACAGGATAATAACGTAAATTACTCCAAAATTGCAAACTACTCCATACGTGTGAGATGAAAAAAGACGCACATTACTACAAATATGCTATCCCAATTTTGATAGGCATGCTTGGTTGAGAGATTGTTATGCTCTAGCAAAGGTTTGAGTGGCAAATGTGTGCGTGAACTCTGTAAGTGATAAACAAATAATAAATATTTGAGTAGCTATGACAAAAAAAATCACAAAACCTCACGTCTTGCGGAATAAAACAAAGAAAAATGCTGAAGTCTTTTTCCATTTTTTGTTAGTTTGCAACTGGTTTTACTGGACATCATTTTTTAATTGCACTATGTGTTTCTATTCACTGTGAGGTACTTCAACGTCTTAACTGACTCCGTTTGTATTTGAACCAGCCTATGCTCCTGCTGTGTACAATTGTGCTTCATCCTAGAATGAGAGGAATATATGTTTTAAACGAAACAGGATTACAAAATGAACGGTGAAAGTCCAGCAGCGAAAGGCTCATATCCATGGCAGGCAATGTTAGTTCGAATAGCAGAGCCGATAGAACCTTTTCCTTGTGGGGGATCTGTAATTGCTGAAAGGTGGATCTTGACATCAGCCTACTGCGTCAGTAGATTTGCGTAAGTATTTGTTTGATAGTAGCTTCATTTCTGGATAAAGTGTGCCTTAGTGGCAACATGCTTTTTGTTACTGGTGATTGATCTGCTATTGGTAAGTTGGTAACAGTGGTGTTTTCACAACAGTCAGTGCTGGCATGATGCTGAAAAAGGGCTTTAAATGTAAAGTAACACAACACAATACAAGAGGTGTTTACCTGAGAAATGCGAACGCAATAAATGTGAAAGCACACAAAATAAAAAATATGTCCAACCAAAGATACGAAGGCTCAGAGCTTCCGTGGATTGCACAAATGTATTTGAAGTGTAGCTATCTGGGAAATATGGCTTATGAAACATAACTATCGTTGCAGAATTGACTGGTGATTTCACACAGAAAGCTAACCAAGCGAAACCACTAACAATCGTGAAATTATTCGTGACAGGCGTCTGAGGGGATGCCGTCGATGCAGAAGTCCACCTAAGCCGGATCTGGAGTGTCTCGCTAAATCAAATTGTTTTCCTAGTCTGTTAGGATTTTATGACCCTTTTGCTACATTTATATCTCGCGTCTGGTGTCTTTTTAAAATAAAAATCATTTTTATAGTTGCTGTAAATAACATGCATGTTCTAATATGAAATCCAATACTTATGTCTGAGGTTAGGTTAAGATTCTGAAACAGCGAAGTACAAAAGAATGTTACGTTCTCAAATCTATCGTTCTGGGAATCTCCATTGGTAACATTTAGCCACTTGAAATATTCGGGCACATGCAGTATGATTTTTTTATCACTCAAATTTATTAGTTATATCAGGTTTATCAAGATATTTAACGTCATTGTGAAACGACCATTATACGGTTAGGCTATTTCTAAGGAAGCTCACTTCAAGGACGTCAATAAAACTAGGCCCATGCGTAATGGGAAGTTGCGTTCAAAGACCAACAACTTAAGCATAACAGATAGTTGAACTGCACCAATAAGAATATTACACTAAAGGCGTATTTGCTATTGCGAATCACTCTGCTTGGAAGATAAAGCGTAAAATATTTCAAGACGTTTTGCTTCGTGTGAGCAAAAATGAAACTGGTGGAAAGAGGAAGAGTTTTGTGTTGTTAAAAATTGGTGTAGCGACAGCAATTCTCCGATGTTCGAAATAGTGCCAGCTAGACGTATCAAAAAATCCAACCGAAAGGCATTTCTTTTCCAACTAATAGTTAATCCAAGACATCTGCCAAGGCTTAAAGATCTGCTTAAATGCGACGCACCTGCACTTCCGTGGAAATAATTACCAACAGATCTTCGGTACAGCAATGGGCTC